>Ga0172373_10003301_pt1 | contig 23731 bp, 17 predicted proteins | sample Lak10m_2_FD_114546 | JGI IMG/M metagenome (GOLD analysis project Ga0172373, IMG submission 114546) | Freshwater microbial communities from Kabuno Bay, South-Kivu, Congo - kab_092012_10m | ecosystem: Environmental > Aquatic > Freshwater > Lake | place: Democratic Republic of the Congo...
CGTGTCGCGCGGGCCGGTCGGCGGGCCGCCGGGGGCGGATTGCTGGGCGCCGGGCAGGCTGCCCGCGAGGACGGTCGAGAGCGCGCCGAGGAGCTGGAGCGGGGTGCGGGCCATGGTGCGGGGGCCGGAAGGCCTCCGGGGGAGTATACCCCTCTCCTCCCGCGCGGCAGGGAGGGACGGAAGGTCGTTCCCGGGCGCGTCAGGGGGCGTGCGCTCTTGATTGTGGCGGTTCGAATCTGGACCCTTCCCGCCCTCCAGGTCCACCGTTTCCGACCACCCGCTCCGATGAAGCCTTTCCGCACCTCGCTCCCGCTCCTCGCGCTCGCCCTGCCGCTCCTCGCCGCCTGCACGACGGCTCCGCGTGACCTGCGGCCGCTGACGCCGCCGCCCGAGGAGATCTCGGTCAAGCCGGGCATCAACAAGGACTTCCTCGCCTCCGACCTCGACACGGCGCAGTGGGTCCAGACCTTCGAGGGCGAGTCGCGCGAGATCGCGGCCCACAAGGACGCGCTGATCGCGGCCCTCGGGCTGCGCAAGGGCATGGAGGTGGCCGACGTCGGCTCGGGTACGGGCCTCTTCCTGAAGCCGCTGGCGCAGACCGTGGGCGTGAGCGGCAAGGTCTACGCGCTCGACATCGCGCCGAAGTTCGTCGAGATGCTCGAGCGCCGCGCGCGCGAGGAAGGGCTCGAGCAGGTCGAGCCGCGGCTCTCGAAGGAGCGCTCGGTCGACCTGCCGGTGCTCTCGATCGACGCGGCCTGGGTGTGCGACACCTACCACCACTTCGAGTACCCGCAGCACGTGCTCTTCAGCCTGTACGACGCGCTGCGTCCGGGCGGCGCGCTCTACGTCGTCGACTTCGAGCGCATCCCGGGCACCTCGCGCCAGTGGGTGCTCGACCACGTGCGCGCCGACAAGCGCACGACGATCAAGGAGATCCAGAGCGCCGGCTTCGAGCTCGTGCGCGAGATCAAGGTCGACGGCCTGGTCGAGAACTACCTGCTCGAGTTCCGCCGGCCCTGACGTCCGTCAGGGCGCGAGCACGAGCTCCTGCCAGATCGAGATCGACTTCCGTGCGCCGCGGTCGCCGCTGGCGCCGTTCCACAGGGCCAGGGCGAGCTGCACGCGCGTGCCGGGTTCGAGCGGCACATCGCCTGCGTCCTGGGCGGCGAGCGGACGGCGGAAGACGACGCTCCATTCGCCCTCGGCCCAGCGCGCGGCGGCGCGGGCGGCGCCGTGCTCGCGCGTGGCGCCGAGCACGGACTCGAGGCCGGTCACGGAGAGGCGCGTGACGTCACTCGAGGGCTCGAGGCGGCCGAGCAGGCGCTCGTAGCGCGGCACGTCGGCGCGCACCTCGCCCGGCACGGTGGGGTGGGTGGCGTGGCCCAGCGGTTCGGCCCAGTCGAGCGCGCTGACGAGCTCGTCGAGGCGCAGCGCCTGCCAGTGCAGGAGGCTCGTCGGCTCGCCTTCGGCGCCCATCCCGAACAGCGCCGGGCGCGCCGCCGCCGAGAGCTGCAGCGCGGCGCCGTCGCTGGCTGCGCCGGTGCCGAACAGCACGAGCTCGCCGGTCGCATCGGCCCAGCTCACGCGCACGGCGAGCTCCTCTCCGTCGTGCAGCGCGGCGAGGCGCGCGCCGGTCACGGCCGCCTCGTGCCACCAGAGCGGCGCGAGCACGACCTCGAGCTCCTCGGCGCCGTTCCACTCGTGCGCCGCGGGTGAGTCGGGCACGGCCGCGACGCGCGCGGCGCTGAGCGTCTCGCGCGTGTGCACGAGGCGCATGGCGCTGCCCGCCGGGATGAGCGCGCGCACGAAGGCGATCAGCTCGCGCTCGTCGTCGGGCGCGAGCTCGGTCGGCGGCATGGCCGTGCCCGGCAGGCCGCAGCGCACGCGCGCGGTGAGCTCGGAGGGCGCATCGCCGCCCTTCAGGAAGCCGGCCGTGAGGTCGCGTGCCCAGTTGAGCGTGCCGTCCTCGTTGCGGCGCGGCTCGCGCTGGCCGCGCCCGTCGGGACCGTGGCACTCGGCGCAGTGGCGGCGGAAGACGTCCGCGCCGCGCGCGAGGTCGGGCTCGCCCGACACGGCGGGGAGCGGGGCGATGCGCGCGTCGGGCGCCAGGCGCTCGCGCGCGATCCGGCCCGCCTCGCGCGCCAGGGCGGGGTCGGCGTGGGCCTCGGCCTCGGCCACGAGACGCGCCTCGAAGCCGAGCGTGGCGAGGGCGCGCACGTAGGCCGCCAGGGCCCACAGGTCCTGCTCCGCCAGCCAGTTCCAGGCCGGCATGGCCGAGCCCGGGATGCCGCGCCGCAGGGTCGCGACGAGGTCGGCGTCGAAGGGCGCGCCGTTCTGCGAGCTCACCAGGCGGAAGCGCCCCGTGCCGAAGTCGCGCGCCGGCGGGAACAGGAACGAACTAGCCGGCCCGTCGCCGCGTCCGTTCGTGCCGTGGCACACGACGCAGTGCATGCGGTAGAGCGTCTCGCCGCGCGTGAGGCGCTGCTCGCTCTTCACGTCGCTCAGGAGCTCGGGGTAGCCGCTCTGCGGCTCGTCCGGCACCTGGCAGGCCGCCGGCGCGAGGAACACCAGGGAAGCGAGGGCCAGGAACGCGCGCGTCGTGTGCGGAGTCATGCCACCGACGCTAGGGATCGGCGGGCGCGCTTCCCCTGCGGCGTTCGGCGTAGCCCGGGCGCCACGAGGGAGCAGAGCGCGCTTGAATTGGCAGGTGCGGGGCTCCACCCTCGCGCGCCCATGAGCGAGCTTCCCCCGGGCGCGTCGCGCCGCATCGGTCTCGCCAGCGCGGTGTTCCTCGTGGTGGCGAGCATGATCGGCGCCGGGGTCTTCACCAGCTCGGGCTTCGCGCTGGCGAGCCTGGGCTCGCCCGAGCGCGTGCTGCTCGCCTGGGCGCTCGGGGGTGTCGTCGCGACCTGCGGTGCGCTCTCCTACGGCGCCCTCGCGCGCGCGCTGCCCGAGTCGGGCGGCGAGTACACCTTCCTCGCGCGCACGCTGCACCCGGCGGCCGGCTTCGTGGCCGGCTGGATCTCGCTGTGGGCCGGCTTCACCTCGCCCATCGCGGTCGCGGCCCTCGGGCTGCAGGCCTACCTCGGCGCGAGCTTCGAGCTGGGCGGCGATCCGCGCTGGCTCGGGAGCGCCGTGATCGCGCTCGCCGCCGTGCTGCACGGCGTGCGCCTCGGCCCCGGACTCGTCAGCCAGAACGTGGCCGTGGTCGTGAAGCTCGCGGCGCTCGGCGTGTTCTGCGGCCTCGGGCTGCTGGCCCTGCCCGAGCGCGTCCCCGCGGCTCCGGCCGCGCCGCTCGAGGCGGGCGCGCTGGCGGTCACGCTGGTCTGGATCTCGCTGGCCTACTCGGGCTGGAACGCGGCCGTGTACCTGGGTGGCGAGGTGCGCGAGCCCGAGCGCAACCTGCCGCGTGCGCTGCTCTTCGGCTGCCTGCTGGTCACGGCGCTGTATCTGCTCCTGAATGCCGTGTTCCTGTGGTCGACCGAGCCGGCCGCGCTGGCCGGACAGGAGGCCGTCGGTGCGATCGCGGCCGAGGCCCTCGGCGGCCCCGGACTGAAGCGCTTCCTGACGGTGATCGTGGCCCTGGCCCTGTACACCTCGGTCTCGTCGATGGTCATGGCCGGCCCGCGCGTCTACGCGCGCATGGCCGCCGACGGGGTCTTTCCGCGCTTCTTCGCGGCCCGTGGTGAGGTGCCGCGCGCCTCGGTCTTCCTGCAGGCCGCGCTCGCCATCGCGGCCGTCTGGCTGGCGCCGCTGCAGGCGCACCTGAGCTACGCCGGCTTCACGCTCGGCCTGAGCGCGAGCGCGGCGGTCGTCGGGCTGCTCGTCCTGCGTCGTCGCCTGGGCGCGGCGCGCGTGCCGATCCCCGGCTTCCCGCTCGTGCCGGCCGTCTACCTCGGAGCGACCCTGTACACCTCGTGGTTCTTCGCCCGGCTGCGGGTGGACCTCGCCCTCGCCGGACTCGTGACGGTGGCGGTCGGTGTGCTCTTCGCCCTGTTGCTGCGGCGCGGAAAGAGCTGATCCGGGCGTGCATCGGCGCGCGCGCGTCGGTTAGTCTCGGCCGGATCGACGTCATGGGCCCATGTCCTCGCTCCACCTCCGAGTCCCGCGGAGCCGTCGATGCGACGGCCGTACCGCGCTGCACGCACGCGGTCGAGGAGCGCGCGGCTGAGCCATGGTCGATGAAGTCGAAGACCTCGAGCGCCGAGGGCTGACGCCCGACGAGCTGCGCGACGCGTGGCCGGTGCTCGACCCGCTCGAGCGCAACGAGGGCTTCCACCTCCTGCCGCGCGACGAGGCCGAGGACTTCTTCTTCTCGCTGCCGACCGACGGGCAGGCCAGCGTGCTCGAGAGCATGCCGGCGCGCGAGCGGCGCACGTGGCTGCGACTGATGCCGCCCGACGACGTGGCCGACGTGCTGCCCGAGTTCCCGCCCGAGCAGCGGCCCGAACTCCTGGCGCAGCTCGACGACACCACGCGGCGCGAGGTGAACGCGCTGCTCGCCTACGCCGAGGACGAGGCCGGCGGCCTGATGAATCCGCGCTTCGCGCGCGTGCGCCCCGAGATGACCGTCGAGGAGGCCATCCGCTACGTGCGTCGCCAGGCGAAGGACCACCTCGAGACGATCTACTACGTCTACGTGCTCGACGGCGAGCAGCGCCTGCTGGGTGTCGTGTCGTTCCGCGAGCTCCTGCTGGCGCCGGGCGAGAAGCCCGTGCGCGAGGTGATGCACGAGGACGTCATCAGCGTGCCCGAGGCGATGGACCAGGAGGAGGTCGCGCGCGTGATCGCGCAGCACGACATCCTGGCCGTGCCGGTCGTCGACGCCGAGCGGCGTGTGAAGGGCATCGTCACGTTCGACGACGTGGTCGACGTGGTCGAGACCGAAGCCACCGAGGACATCCAGAAGATCGGCGGTACCGTCGCGCTCGACGCGCCCTACCTCGAGACCAGCGTGCTCGAGATGATCAAGAAGCGCGCCGGGTGGCTGATGGTGCTCCTGGTCGGCGGCATGTTCACGACCAGTGCGCTCGACCGCTTCAAGGACCGCTTCGCCGACGTGCTGACGATCCTCCTGCCGATGATCCTCTCGAGCGGCGGCAACTCGGGCTCGCAGGCGACCACGCTGGTCGTGCGCGCGATGGCGCTCGACCAGGTGCGCCTGCGCGACTGGTGGCGCATCGTGCGGCGCGAGCTCGTCAGCGGCCTCGCCCTGGGCGTGATCCTGGCCGGCCTCGGGCTGCTGCGCATCATGCTCGGGCACTGGATGTTCGGCGACTTCACCGAGCACTACATGTACGTCGGCTACGTGGTCGGGATCAGCCTGATCGGGGTCGTGACGCTGGGCACGCTGGTCGGCGCGCTCCTGCCGCTCGTGCTGCGCGCCCTGAAGCTCGACCCCGCCAGCGCCTCGGCCCCGGTGGTCGCGACGCTGCTCGACGTCTCGGGCGTGCTGCTCTACTTCAGCGTCGCGCTATGGCTGCTCGACGGCCGCGTGCTGTGATTCACGCGCCCGGCGCGGCGAGCTCGACGTAGCGGCGCGCGGTGCGGCGGTCGAGCTTGGTGCGGCGCGCGACCTCGGCGTAGGAGCCGCTCGTGGCGAAGAGGCGCGCGCAGTAGGCCGCCAGCAGGGCGTCGGCGTCGAGCGTGCCGGCCTGCACGTCGGCCAGGAAGGGCTCGAGCGGTGCGCCGGGCGCCGGCAGTCCCGCGCGGCCCTCGTAGCGGCCCGTCAGGAGCACGCGGCGCACGGCTTGCTCGAGCTCGCGCACGTTGCCGGGCCAGGCGTAGGCCGGGCCGGGCTCGCGCGCGAGGGCCGCGCACACCGGCTCGACGAGCTCGAGCGCGCCCGGGCCGAGCAGGCGCGCGAGCACGCGCGCGACCAGCTCGTGGAGCTCGCCCGGACGCTCGGCGAGGCGCTGGCGCAGGGGCGGAACGACGATCACGTCCGAGCACAGGCGGTAGAAGAAATCGTCGCGCAAGAGGCCGCCGTGCAGCTCGACCAGCGTGCGGTTCGTGGCCGCGATCACGCGTCCGGGGAAGCGCTGCGCGCGCGTGCCGCCGACGGGCGTGAAGAGCCGCTCCTGCAGCACGCGCAACAGCTTCACCTGCACCGGGATGGCGAGCTCGCCCACCTCGTCGAGCAGGATCGCGCCGTGCGGCGAGCAGCGCGCCAGGGCGCCCGCGCGGCGTGCGACGGCGCCGGTGAAGGCGCCCTTCTCGTGGCCGAAGAGCTCGGACTCGAGCAGCGACTCGGGGTACTCGGCCAGGTTGAGCGAGACGAAGGCGCGCGTGAAGCTCTCGGCGAAGCGGCCGCGGCGCGCGTCGAAGGGCAGGAAACCGCTCTGCCCGATGGCCTGTGCGGCCGAGCCCTTGCCGGTGCCGGTCTCGCCGAGCAGCAGCGTCGAGAAGTCCTCCATGCGCGCCACGAGGTGCGCGGCGTAGCGGCGCACGTCGCGCGTGAAGATGTTGTTCCACAGGGCCTCGCGCAGGCGCTGCATCGAGGGCGAGTCGCCGACCAGCGCGCGCTCGATGAAGACGTAGGCGCGCCGCAGCTGGAAGAAGAGCGCGAGGTCGCGCTCGGCCTCGTCGCGCGCGAAGCCGCGCCGGGCGAGCTCGGCGAGGAGCGCGGGCGCGAAGGGGACGGCGCTGGGCTCGTCGTCGCCGGCCGCCTCCTGGGCCGCGATCAGCGCGTCGAAGTCGGCGTGGTGCGCGTGGTAGAGCTCGAAGAGGTGCGCGTAGGCGAGCGTCGGGCGGTCGGCGGGGGCGGCGCGGCGCAGGTCGGCCGCCGGGCCGAGGCGCGCGAGGCGCGCGGCGACGATCTCGCCCAGGCGGCGCGCGCGCGGCTGGCGCGCGTCGTGCGGGTGCTCGCGCTCGCGCTCGAGCTCGCGGTCGAGCGCGGCGCGCTCGGGGCCGAAGGGGTTGGCGACGATCAGGCCGTCGATGCGCTCCAGGAAGGCGCGCTCGGCGGGGGGGAGAGGGCGGTGCCTCGGCATGGCAGCCAACGTACATGAGGTGCGCAATTTGTGGCTGTGCGGCCCTTCGCCGCCGCAAGGGCGAGCGCGGGACGAGGCCGCAAGTGTCTGCCACGAATGGATTTGCGTGCGTCGGCCCGGTCCCGGCCCCGGGCTTGCGAGGGCGGCCCGCATGTCGATCCTCCTCAAGCTCGTGCTCGTGCTGCTGCTCGTCGACCTCGTCTCCGGTGTCGTGCACTGGGCCGAGGACACCTTCTGGACGACGGACACACCCGTGCTCGGTCCCGTGCTCGTCGCGCCGAACCTGCTGCACCACGACGAGCCCGCGGCCTTCGCGCGCTTCTCCTACTGGCACTCGAACGGCCAGCTCCTGAAGGTGGCCGCGGCGCTGCTCGCCGGCGCAGCGCTGCTCGGTCACCTGACCTGGCCGGTCGCGCTGTTCGCCCTGATCGGCGGCCACGCGAACCAGATTCACAAGTGGGCGCACGTCGCGCGCCGCAAGGTGCCGCTCCCGGTGCGCTGGCTGCAGCGTGCGCACCTCCTGCAGTCGGTCGCGCACCACAACCGCCACCACGGCGGCGAGCGCAACACGCACTACTGCACGGTGACGCCGCTCCTGAATCCGCTGCTCGATCGTCTGGGCGTCTGGCGCGGGCTCGAGCGCCTGCTCGCGACGCCGGCGAACTCGCCGCGCCGCACGGACCTGTGGGGCGCGCGCGCCTGAGCTACCAGACGACCACGTGCTCGGGCGCGAGGCGCGGGCGGCAGCGGTCGCCCGGCTTCCAGGAGCTCGCGCGCGGGACGGCGACGTGCAGGCGTGTCCCTGCGAAGCGCAGCACGAGCAGCTGCTGGTGGCCGGCGTCCTCGACCCGCTCGACCTCGGCCTCGCTCGCGCCGCCGGTCGGAGCGACGTGCTCGGCGCGCACGCCGAGGCGCGCGCGCGCGGGCGCGTCGGCCGGCGCCGGGCCGAGGTCCGTACCGTCGGCGGCGCGCCAGCGGGCGCCGTCGCGGCGCGCCTCGAGCTCGTTCATGGGCGGCGCGCCGAGCGCGCGCGCGACCGCGGGCGAGGCGGGGCGCAGGTAGACCGCGCGTGGGGTGCCCGACTGCAGGATGCGCCCGCCGGCGAGCACGTGGATCGAGTCGCCCATCGAGAGCGCCTCGGCCTGGTCGTGGGTCACGTAGACCATCGGCACGCCGAGCTCGCGCACCAGGGCCGCGAGTTCGACGCGCAGCGCCTCGCGCAGCTTGGCGTCGAGGTTGGTCAGCGGCTCGTCCATCAGGAAGAGCTTCGGCTGGCGCACGATCGCGCGCCCGATGGCGACGCGCTGCATCTCGCCACCCGAGAGGCGCTTCGCGTCGCGCTCGAGGAGGTGCGCGATGGCGAGCTTCTCGGCGGCCGTCTGCACGCGCCGCTGGATCTCCGCCGGGGCGAGGTTGCGGCCCGGCGCGCGCAGCGGGAACTCGAGGTTGGCGCGCACGCTCCTCCCGGGATAGAGCGAGAAGTTCTGGAACACGAGCGCCACGTCGCGCGCGGCCGGCGGCTCGTGGGTCGCGTCGCGGCCGTGGAGCTCGATCGAGCCCGCGTCGGGCGTCTCGAGGCCGGCGATCGTGCGCAGGAGCGTCGTCTTGCCGGCGCCGGTGGGGCCGAGCACGACGGCGATCTCGCCCGCGCCGAGGGTGAGGTCCACGCCGTCCAGGGCCGCGCGCGCGCCGAAGCGCTTCACCAGGCCGCGCACGCCGAGCACGCTCATGCGAGGAGCCTCCCGCTGGTCGCGTCGAAGGCCAGGAGATGCGCGCCATCGAGCGCGAGGCCGACCTCCTCGCCGCGCGCGCCCGGCGCGTCGGGCGCGACGCGGGCCACGATGCGCCCGAGCGGCGTGTCGACGTGCAGGCAGCGCGAGGAGCCCAGGTACTCGTCGACGGCCACGCGTCCGCGCAGCGTGCCCGAGCCTTCCGGCGCCACGGCCAGCGCCACGGACTCGGGCCGGATCCCGAGCGTGACCTGGCCCGGCGCGAGCGGGCGCGCGAGCTGGAACTCCTGCGTGCCGCAGCGCACGCGCGTTCCGTGCGCCTCGCCGGCGAGGAAGTTCATGCCCGGGCTGCCGACGAAGCGCGCCACGAAGAGGTCCGCCGGGCGGTCGTAGACCTCGGTCGCGCTCGCGGCCTGCAGGATCGCGCCCTGCGACATCACCACGATGCGGTCGGCGAGGCGCAGCGCCTCTTCCTGGTCGTGGGTCACGTAGACGGTCGTGACGCGCTCCTCGAGCTGGCGCGCGCGCAGGAACTCGCACATCGTGAGGCGCAGGTCGGCGTCGAGCGTGCCGAGCGGCTCGTCCATCAACCACACCGCGGGACGACGGATCATCGCGCGCCCGAGGGCCACGCGCTGCTGGTCGCCGCCCGAGAGCTGGCGCGGGCGGCGGGGGAGCAGCTCGAGGAGTCCGAGGTGACGCGCAACCTCGTCCACGCGGCGCGCGATCTCGGCGCGCGCGACGCCGGTCGCCTCGAGCGGAAAGGCCAGGTTCTCGCGCACGGTCATGTGCGGGTAGAGCGCGTAGAACTGGAACACGAAGCCGACGTCGCGCTGCGCGGGGCGCAAGCGGGTCACCTCGGCCTCGCCGAGCCGGATCGAGCCCGCCGTGGGCAGCTCGAGCCCCGCGATCATGCGCAGGGTCGTCGTCTTGCCGCAGCCGGAGGGCCCGAGCAGCACCACGAACTCGCCCGCCTCGAGCGCGAGGTCGATCCCGCGCACGGCGCGCGTGCCGTCCGGATAGGTCTTCTCGACCTGCTCGAGGCGCACGGCCTTCACCGCGGCTCCTCGGCGACGAGGTGCGAGGCCACGATCTGCGCCACGGTCGAGACGAGCACGACGAAGAAGCCCGCGCGGAAGGCCCACGGCGCGCTCACTAGGCACATCAGCGCGAGCCCGAGGCCCAGGCCGGCGAGCGAGGCGCGATCGGCGCGCGCGGCGAGGCTGCGCGGCTTCATTGCTTGATCGTCCCGAAGGTCATGCCGCGCAGCAGGTGCTTCCGGATCGCCACGGTGAAGAGCACGATCGGCACGACGAACAGGAGCGCGCCGGCCGCGACCTGCGGCCAGGGCATGCCCTCGATGTTGCCCTGCAGGCCGGCGAAGTAGGCCGGCACGGTGATCGCGCCCGAGTGGTTCAGCGTCAGCGCGAAGCCGTACTCGTTCCAGGCCGAGATCAGACAGAAGACGGCCGTGACGCTCATGCCCGTGCGCGCCTCGGGCAGGATGACCTTCACGAACGCATCGAGGCGCGAGTAGCCGTCGATCTCGGCCGCCTCCTCGTAGGCGCGCGGGATCTCGTCCAGGAAGCCCTTCATCAGCCAGACGGAGAGCGAGAGGTTGAACACCGTGTACAGCAGCACGAGCCCGAGGTGCGTGCCCTCGAGCTCGAAGCGCCGATAGAGCATCAGGATCGGCACCACCACCGCGAGCGGCGGCATGAAGCGCGTCGAGAGCACGAAGAAGAGCCAGTCCTTCGCTCCGGCGATGCGGAAGCGGCTGAAGCCGTAGGCCGCGAGCGTCCCCAGGACGACCGAGGCGAGCGTCGAGAGCAGCCCGATCACCACGCTGTGCCCGAGGTGCTCCCAGAAGCTCTGCTGCGCGCCGGCCTGCACGGTGCCGAGCGCTCCGTAGGCCTCCAGCGTGGCCGGGAAGGCGAGCGAGGCGGGTTCGGTCTCGGCAGCCAGCACCGGCACGACGCGCGGCGTCAGCGCGATCGTGTCCGCGCGCGTCTTGAACGAGGTCAGCACCATCCACACGAGCGGCACCAGCGCCACCAGCGCGTACAGGCCGAGCACGAGCGCGCGCACGAGCTTCACGCGTTCCTCCGCTCGAGCCCGTCGAGGTAGCGCGTGAAGACCGTGGCGAGCGCCATCACGAGCACCAGCACGAGGCACGCGTAGGCGCTGCCGAGGCCGACCTTCCCGTCACGGAACAGCACCTGGTAGAGCAGCGTCGAGACGGTCTGCGTGCGCTCGTCGTTCGGGCCCGTGATCGCCATCACGAGGTCGAACTGTTTCAGCGCGTCCGTCGTGCGCAAGAGCGCAGCGAGACCCAGCAGCGGCCCGCACAGCGGCAGCGTGATGCGCCGGAAGACCGTCCAGCGCGAGGCGCGGTCGACCTCGGCCGCCTCGTACAGGTACCCGGGGATCGAGTTCAGCGCCGCGAGCGAGATCAAGAGCATGAACGGCGTCCACATCCACACGTCGACGAGCAGCACCGAGGCAAACTTCCAGTCGCGGTCGGTGGTCCACTGCGGCGGCGCGTCCACGCCCAGCGCGGCCAGGGCCTGGTTCAGGATCCCGTAGTTCCCGTCCAGGATCAGGTTCCAGAACAGCCCGATCACGGCGGGGGAGAGCATCATCGGCACGAGCAGCGCCGTCAGCAGCACGTCGCGTCCGCGGAAGCGCTCTTTCAAGGCCAGCGCGACCGTGAAGCCGAGCGCGAGCTCGATCGTCACCGCCGAGCCGACGAACAGCGCCGTGCGCCGCACCGCCGCCGCGAACTGTCCGTCCTCGAATAGCCGCCCGTAGTTCGCCGTCCCGCGCCAGCTCCACGCGCCGCCGACCAGCTCGGCGTTCGTGAAGCCGAGCACCACGTTGTAGAGCAGCGGAAACAGGTTGAACGCGAGCAGGAGGACCAGCGCCGGTCCCACGAACGCGTACTTCAGCCGCTCGGAACGTCCGTGAGGCATGCAGGGGCGCCCAGGGTAGGGCGTGCGCCGCGCGCGGCCAACCCCCCTCCACGCGGAAGCGCGTCCGCGCGCGCGGGTCGCACCGTCAGTCGAAGCGGTGCAGGACGGCGTCGGAGAGATCGCCGTCGCCGTTGAGGTCGCGACCTTCGTCGGACTCGCTCACGAGCAGGAGGCCGCGGCCGTCGGGGAGCAGCGCTGCCGTGGGCTCGATCGCCAGCGGGAAGAGCGTCCGGTCCGCCGGCGGCGGATCGACCGGGAAAGCCGCCTCGAAGCGCCAGGCGACCTCGTCGGAGAGGTCCCCGTCCTCGTTCAGGTCGCGGTCCTGCTCGCCCTCGGACACGAGCGCCAGCGCGCGCGTGCCCGCGACGGCGAGCAGCGGGGGCATGCTCGCGAGCCCGAGGTTCTCCTGCTGCAGCGTGTCCGGATCGAACTTCGTCAGCACGAGGTCGAGCGCGTCGCCGTCGTCGTTGCGGTCGAGCCCGTCCTCGCTCTCGTCGAGCCACAGGACCAGCACCTCTCCGGCGCGCGCCAGGTGCGCGATGGCCTGACCATGGTTCGTGACCGAACCGGTGCCGACGTCCATCGAATGCAGCACCACGTCGCCGAGGTCGGCGTCGCCGTTCAGGTCCTGGGCCTGGGCGGCCTCGCTCACGCCGAAGGCCATGTGCCCGCTCGTCAGCGCGAACGGGAACAGGGGGTCTACGGCGAGCGCGCTGGCGAAGGTCTGCGCATGCAGCGGATCGTGCAGCACGGCCTGCACGTCGAGCAGGTTGCCGTTGCCGTTGGCGTCGAGCCCGTCGATCTCTTCGGCCGCCAGAGCGAGCGCCGAGCCGTTGCCGATCGAGGCCCGGCTGTCGAGGCTCGAGTACGCGAGCACGACCGTCGCGGGGCCGTGCGGATCCACCTGGTGCCACACGCCGTCGAGCTCGTCGCCGTCGCCGTTCAGGTCGAGCTCCTGCTCCGCCTCGTCCACCAGCACCAGCCAGTCGTCCACGTTCGCGGCCAGGAAGAAGGTGGGGCGCAGCGCGAGCGGCGTCTGCTCGACTCCGCCCAGCAAGAGGTCGTAGAGCTCGAAGACGTAGCGATCCGTCGCGTCGCCGTCGCCGTTCAGGTCGGCCGCGGACGACGGCTCGTCGGTCGTGAAACCGAAGGCGTGGTCGTGGAAGGTGACCTGCGAGGTCGAGGCGCGCTGCGTGTTCGTCGTCAAGCCGGTGCGCGCGTCGTACACGTGCAGCACGAGGTCGTCCGTGTCCCCATCACCGTTCAGGTCGGTCGCATCCTGCCCATCCTCGAAGACCTGGAACGCGACGCTGGCGATGCCGAGCTCGGGGGTGCCCAGGAAGGCGAGGCCGGTGTTCGTGGTGACGCCGGTCTCCGCGCTGTAGACGTGCAGCACGAGGTCCTCCGTGTCGCCGTCGCCGTTCAGGTCCGCGTCGCCCTGGTCGTCCTCGGGCACGGCGAAGGCCACCAGCACGCCGCCAACGACCACGGTGCCGAGCTCGCAGGCGAGCCCGAGGTTCGTGAGCGAGCCGTCGACGAAGTCGTACACGTGCAGCACGCGGTCGAGCACGTCGCCGTCCCCGTCGAGGTCGGTCTCATCCTGGGAGAACTCGGGCACGTCGAAGGCGACGAGCCCGTCGCTCTCGACGAGCAAACCCGCGGCCAGCCCCAGGTTGGCCACGCTCGAGCCGCCGGAGCCTTCCCGGCAGCCCGCCGCGAGCAGCACCGGAAGGAGGCGGAGGAAGCGCATCGGGGACAGGCTAGCCGTGGGGCCCTACCCGGCAACCACCGCGCGCGCTATTTCAAGAGCCCCGCTTCCTCGAGGATGCGTTCCTTCTCGGCCGCGAGCTGGTCGAGCGCGTCCTGGGTGGCCATCTCGCCGTCGAGGGCCTTCCCGAGGTACTTCTGCGTCACGTTCAGGAGCTCGTTGAAGACCGGCACGTTCCAGAAGTCCTGCATGGTCGCGATCGAGTCGGCGAAGGGCCCGTTGTAGGGCGTCTGCGCGCGGAAGGCGGCGCTGGAGAGGATCTCGGTGCTGGCCGTGAAGCCGGCCGGCTTCGTGATCCACTTCTCCTGCGTCTCGCGCTGCAGGAACCAGGCGATGAACTCCTTGGCGAGCACCTGACGTTCGGGCGCGATCTTGGTCGAGATCGAGAGCCCCTGGCCGCCCAGCGAGGCGATGCGCTTCCCGTTCTTGCCCGGCACGGGCGCGAAGCCCGCCCGCTCGCCCATTTCTTGCTGGATGGTCGGGAAGAACGCGAAGTAGTTGCACAGCATCGCGGTCGACCCGTTCTGGAACTGCTCGAGGGCCTTGCCGTAGTTCAGGTTCCCCGCGCCGTTCGGACCGAGGGCCACGAGCTCGCGGAAGAAGTCGACCGCCGCCGCGGTGGCCGGCGTGTTCAGATGCCCGACGACCCGGTTCGAGTCCTCGGCGTGCCACGCGCCGCCGAACGACCAGAGCAGGTTCTGGAAGCCCATCGTGAGGTCGTCGTAGGCGCGGCCAGTCGGAAAGGCACAGCCGTAGCGCTTCTCGGCGGGGCGCTGGAAGAACTGCGCGACGTCGCGGAACTCCTCCCAGGTCGTGGGCACCGCGAGCGCGCGCCCGAAGCGCGCCTGGAAGGCCTGCTGCTCGGCCGGATCCTCGAACCAGTCCTTGCGGTAGGCGAGGCCGACCGCGTCGGTCTCGCACGGCGCCGCGTACCAGCGCCCGCTGCCGGTCGGGTACTCGCACAGGTACTTCGCCGCGCGCTCGTGGATCGTCTTCAGGTCGACGACGGTCGGCAGCCACTCGGTCAGCTCGAGGTAGAGCCCCTTCGTCGCGCCGCGCCCGATCCACTGCGAGTCGCCGATGACGATGTCGAACTTCGTCTCCTTTGCGCCGAACTCCTGGAACACGCGCTCCTGGTAGGAGTCGAGCGGGATCTGGTTCACGACGACCCTCTTGCCGGTCGCGGCCGCGAATTCGTCGGCGAGCTCCTGCAGGCCCGTCGCCGGCGCCCACTGGAACCACCAGATCTCGAGCGGCTTCGCGTCGTCGGCGCTCGTCGCGCCGGCCGCCGGCGCGGGGCTCTCGCCACCCTTCGAGCAGGCGCCGAGAAGAAGAGAGAGGGGAACGAGCGACGCCGCGAGGCGCAGGGGAAAGTGCATCGGTGGCTCCAGGAAATGGACAGGGCGGGCGCTGACTCTGAGTGCGACACGGGGCCACGTCAACTCGCGGAGCTTCTCGCCGAGAAGTCCGGAACAGGGCTATCGACATCGTAATGTCGCCACTAGCCTGAACCACGGTCCGGGCGGCATCCCCCCGCAAACCCCTGCGAACCGCCCGGGCGACGACAACCCGTTTCGGAGCTGCGATGACAAGGAAAGTGCGCTTGTCCGTGCCGATCTCCCTCTTGATCGGCGCCGTTTCGTTCGCGTCCTCCACCACGGCCCAGACGGCCGTTCCCTCGTCCGCGCCGCCGGACCTGTCCCGCGCGCCCGAGCTCGTGGCGCCGGTCGAGGGGGACGCCATCCCCTCCGCCTGGTTCGGGCCCGGCCCGCTGCACAAGGTCGAGCTGCGCGCCCGCGAGCTGCAGCGTGGCGCGCTGGCGGGCCTGCCGCGCGAGGCGCTCGTGCGCCTGCACGACTACGGCAGCTTCGCGCTGGCCGTGGTCGACGAACGCGCCTGGCCCAGCCGCGCCGAGTTGCGCGCGAGCGGGCTCGAGTTCCACGACGAGCACGACCTGATGGTCTTCAACGAGCTCGTGGTGCGCGGCTCGGACGCCGAGCGCTCGCTGGCGGCCCTGCCTTCTGCCTTCCGCTTCTCGTCGCCCGGCGCGACGAACCTCGATCCGACGGCCGGCCTGTACGTCGTGCAGTTCGACGGTCCGGTGCGCGACGAGTGGCTCGCGCTGTTCGACGAGGTGGGCGCGACCTTCCGCCAGTACGTGCCGATGAACGCCTACGTCGTGGCCGTCCCGCGTGAGCGCGTGGGCGAGCTCGAGACGCTCGCACGCGCCGCCGCGCACGTGCAGCACGTCGGCCTCTACGAGCCGGCCTTCCGCGTGCATCGCGAGCTGCGCGAGGCGTACCTCGCCTTCGCGGGCGAGTCGCGCCTGATGACGGTGCAGCTCGTCGACGGGCCTGGTGTGGAGGCGGCCATCCGCGAGCTCGAGGCCATGGCCGACGAGCTCGTCAACGTGCGCCGCGTCGGTCCCTACGTGAACGTGCGCGCGCGCCTCGCGCCGGGCTTCGTGCAGGCCCTCGCGGCTTCCCCGCACGTGTTCCAGATCGAGCCCCAGGGCGTGCCCGCCAAGAACGACGAGCGCCAGGGCCAGATCATGGCCGGTAACGTGACGGCCACGGGGCCGAGCGCTCCGGGCTACCTCGCCTACCTCGCCACGCTCGGCTTCGATGCGAGCCAGTTCACGAGCTTCGCCGTGAACGTGGCCGACGACGCGACCTCGCTGACCGGGCACCCCGACCTTCCGAGCGGGCGCATCGCCTTCACGCTCAATCCGACCGGCCAGACCGGTCTGCAGGGCGGGCACGGCTTCTTGAACGCCAACATCGTGGCGGGCTTCAACAACGGCACGGGCACGGCGGTCGAGGACACCGGTGGCTACAACTACGGCCTCGGCATCGCGCCCTGGGCGCGCGTCGGCTCGACCGCGATCTTCGGCGCGGGCGCGCTCGATCCGTCGGCCTACGAGAGCCAGGCCTACGGCCTCGGCTCGCGCATCAGCTCGAACTCGTGGGGCTTCCAGACCGGCCTGGGCGGTCCGGTGCCCGACTACGACGCGAACTCGCAGGAGTACGACTTCATCGCGCGTGACGCGCAGTCCGGCACGGCGGGCAACCAGCAGTACCTGGTGGTCTTCTCGGCCGGCAACAACGGCTCGGGCTCGAACACCGTGTCGACCCCCGGAACGGCCAAGAACATCCTCACCGTCGGCGCGGCCGAGAACGATCGTCAGACCGGCACGGACGGCTGCGGGATCGGCAACACCGGCGCCAACAACTGGCAGGACGTGATCTCGTTCTCGAGCCGCGGTCCGGTCAACAGCGCGGGCGGGGACGGGCGCTGGAAGCCCGAGACGATCGCGCCGGGCACGCACATCGAGGCCGGCATCCCGCAGTCGAACTACAACGGCGCGTCGGTCTGCAACCAGTACTGGCCGACCGGGCAGACGCTCTACGGCTGGTCGAGCGGTACGAGCCACTCCGCCCCGGCCGTGGCCGGCGGCGCGGCCTTGATCTACCAGTGGTTCCTGAACAACGCGCTGCCCGCTCCGAGTCCCGCGCTCACGAAGGCGATGGTGCTCGTCGGCGGCCAGTACATGACCGGCGTCGGCGCGAACGACACCCTGCCCTCGAACAGCCAGGGCACGGGCGCGTTCCACCTGCCGCGCTCGATCGGCGCGGCCTCGCGCCTGTTCGTGGACCAGACCACGGTCCTCGGTGCGACGGGCGCAACGCACGTCGTGACCGGGAACATCGTCGACACGTCGAAGCCGTTCCGCGTGGCGCTGGTGTGGACGGACGCGCCCGGTCCCACGACCGGCGCGCCCTACGTCAACAACCTGAACCTCTCGGTGCAGGTCGGCGCCTCGACCTACCTGGGCAACGTTTTCAGCGGCCAGAACTCCGTCACCGGGGGCACGGCGGACATCCGCAACAACTCGGAGATGGTCTTCCTGCCGGCCGGGACCTCGGGCGCGTTCACGGTGACGGTCACCGGTGCCTCGATCGCCGGTGACGGCGTCCCGGGCAACGCCGACACGACCGACCAGGACTTCGCGCTGGTGGTCTACAACGGTGACGCGGGCGCGCCCGCGGCGCCGGTGGCGAACTTCACGGGCACGCCGACCTCCGGCGCGGCTCCGCTGACGGTGAACTTCACGAACTCCTCGACCGGCTCGATCACGAGCCATCTGTGGAACTTCGGCGACAGCGGCACCTCGACGGTCGCCAGCCCGAGCCACGTCTACACGACGCCCGGCACGTACACCGTCAGCCTGACGGTCACGGGCCCGGGCGGCAACGACACGCTGACGCGCACGAACTACGTGACGGTCAACGCGCCGAGCGCGCCGACGGCGAACTTCACGGGCACGCCGACCTCGGGCAACGCGCCCCTGACGGTCAACTTCACCGACCTCTCGACCGGCTCGATCACGGGCTGGGCCTGGGACTTCGGCGACGCCAGCGGCTCGACCCTCGCGAGCCCGAGTCACGTGTACACGACGCCGGGTACCTACACGGTCGCGCTGACCGTCACGGGTCCGGGCGGCGGCAACACGCTGACGCGCACCAACTACATCACGGTCAACACGCCGCCGGCCTCGACGCGCTACTACGCGTCCTTCACGGCCAATACGACCGTGCCGGTCGTAGGCACCGTGGCGGACGAGGACATCGTCTACTACGACACGGGCACCGGGACGTGGTCGCTGTACTTCGACGGCTCGGACGTCGGGCTCGGCGGCACGGACATCGATGCCTTCCACGTGCGCGCGAACGGCTCGATCCTGATGTCGTTCGACTCGACGACGTTCTCTGTGACGGGACTCACCGGTGGCCCGAACGGGACGACGGTCGAGGACCGCGACATCATCCTCTTCACGCCTACCTCGACCGGCACGACCACGGCCGGCTCCTTCTCGTTCTACTTCGACGGTTCCGACGTGGGGCTCACCACGAGCTCCTCGGAGGACATCGACGCGATCTACGAGGAGGTGGGCGGGGCGCTCCTGATCTCGACTCTCGGGAACCCGACGGTGACGGGCCTCTCGGGCCTCGCCGACGAGGACATCCTGCGCTTCACCGGCACCTTCGGCTCGGCGACGTCGGGCAGCTTCACGCACTACTTCGACGGCAGCGACGTCGGTCTCGGGGCTACCTCCGGCGGCGACATCGACGGGATCGGTTTCGTGAGTGGCACGAACCTCGTGATCACGACCCAGGCCAACGTCACCTCCGGCATCGCCTGGAACGACGAGGACCTGGTGCGCTTCACCGGCACGACCGGTGCGGCGACCTCGGGCTCGTTCTCGATGCAGCTCGACTTCTCCACGCTCGGCATCGCGACGAGCGCCGGAGTCGACGACCTGACGATCGTCCCGTGAGGCTCTGATTCTCCTCCGCGGCCCGGCGTACCTTGACGGTGCGTCGGGCCGCTTCGTCGTGTGCCTCAGGTGCGCAGCAGGCGCACGAGCTCGTTCGCCATGGCCGCGGCGAAGACGGCGTCGTTGAGGTGCAGGTCGAGCTCGGTGACCGGGACGCGGCCCGCGTGGGCGTGGATGGCGGAACAGAGCGCGGTGCGGGCGGCGGGGGAGTCGAAGGACTGGCCGGCCTGGTCGAGCGCGGAGACGCCGCGCAGCGGGAGGAGGATGTGGGCCGGGCCGTTCGTGCGTGCGACCTTGGTGGCGAGCTCGCGCCCGAGCGCGGCGTTCTCCTCGGGCGTCGTGCGCATCAGCGTCACGTTGGCGTTGTGGCGGTGGAAGAGGCGGCCCTGGAACTTCGCGGGCACGGTGTCGAAGCCGAGGAAGTTGACCATGTCGAGCGCGCCCACCGAGACGACCTGCGGGATGCCGGCGCGCGCGGCGGCGGTCAGGCGCTCGGGGCCGGCCGAGAGGACGCCGCCGACGAGCTCGTCGGCGAGCTCGGTGGTCGTGACGTCGAGCACGCCCGCGATCAGTCCGGAGTCGATCAGGCTCTCCATCGCGCGCCCGCCGGAGCCCGTGGCGTGGAACACGAGTACCTCGAAGCCGGCCGCTTCGAGGAGCTTGCGCGCGTGCTCGACGCAGGGCGTCGTGACGCCGAACATCGTCGCCGCGACGATCGGGCGGTCGCTCGCCTCGGCCTTCGGCAGCTCGCCCGTCGCCATCCCGGCCATGGCCTGCGCGGCGCGCGCGAGCACCGTGCGGCTGATGCGGTTCAGGCCGGAGATGTCGACCACCGCGTTCATCATCAGGAGGTCGCTCGAGCCGACGTAGTGCCCGACGGCGCCCGAGGCGAGCGTGCTGACCATCAGCTTAGGCACGCCGAGCGGCAGTGCGCGCATCGCCGCCGTGCCGATCGTCGTGCCGGCCGAGCCGCCGAGGCCCAGCACGCCGAGGAGCTCGCCCGCCGCGTGCCAGCGCTTCGCGAGCTCGCTCGCACCGCGCGCGGCGGCGTTGACGGCCTCGCCGCGCTCGCCCTTCTGCGCGAGCTCGACCAGGCTCGTGCCCGCGGCCGCGAGGACCTCGTCGCGCGTCACGTCGGGCGCGACGGCGGGCTTCCCGAGCGTGCCGCAGTCGATCAGGCGCACGGCGACGCCGCGCTCGCGCAGCCGGTCGCAGAGGTACGCGGCCTCGGTGCCTTTCGTGTCGAGCGTGGCGAACAGGGCGACGAAGCGGCTCATTTCGAGGTGGAGGGCGGGGCGTCGAGGTAGGGGAGCGGGAACTCGGCCGAGGGGCGGTGCGCGGCGCGGACCTCGGCCAGGAGCTCGCTCACGAGCTCGGGATGCTCGCCGGCGACGTCGCGCGCCTCGGCGGGATCGGTGGCGAGGTCGTAGAGCTCGCTCCCGCGTCCGCCCTGCGCGAGCTCGCGCTGCACGAACTTCCAGTCACCGCGCCGCGCGGCGAGCTGCTGGCCGTAGCCGTGGAACTCGAAGGTCAGCGTCGAGCGCGGGCGCGCCTCGCCGTCGCGCAGCGCGGGGGCGAAGCTCGCGCCGTCGAGCTCGGGTGGCGAGGCGATCCCGGCGAGCTCCAGCACGGTCGGCAAGACGTCCTGGAAGCCCGCGACCTGCGCGCAGCTCTTCCCGGCCGGCACGACGCCCGGGCAGCGCGCAATCAAGGGCACGCGCAGGCCGCCCTCGTACACGCTGCCCTTGCGTCCGCGCAGGCCGGCGGTGCTCGCGAAGAACTCCGTGTCGACGCCGCCCACGTCGTGGGTCGGGCCGTTGTCGCTCGTGAACAGCACTAGCGTCTCCTCGCCGAGCCCGAGTGCGTCGAGCTTCGCCACGATCCGACCGACGTCGGCGTCGAGGCGCGTGATCATCGCCGCGTAGGCCGCGCGCGGCGTCGCGTGCGGCGTGTAGCCCTTCGAGCCGTCGTAGGGCGTCTCGGCAAACTTGCCGCGGTACGGCTCGAGGTCGCGCTCCTCGGGCTGCAGCGCGAGGTGCGGCAGCGTGAACGGCACGTACAGGAAGAACGGCTCCGCGCGCCGCCGCTCCAGGAAGTCCAGCGCCTCTGCCGTGAGCAGCGGCTGCGCGTGGTGCTTGCCGCCCGTCGCGCCTCGCGCGTTGCCCTCGAGCTCGACCTTCTCGCCGTTCCGCCACAGGTGCGTCGGATAGAACGAGTGCGCCTCGCGCTGGCACAGGTAGCCGAACCACTCGTCGAAGCCCTGCTTCTCGGGCGTCCCGCTCGAGCCCGGCGCGCCGAGGCCCCACTTCCCGACCAGCCCGGTCGCGTAACCCGCCGAATCGAGTCCGCGCGCGAGCGTGAACGTGCCTTCCGGCAACGCAAGCTGCCCCTCGGGCTGCACCTCGACGTTGTCGCGCACGAAGGCATGCCCGGAATGGAGCCCGGTCAGGAGCACGCACCGCGACGGCGCGCACACCGGCGCCCCGGCGTAGAATTGCGTGAAGCGCAGGCCCTGGGCCGCGAGCCGATCCAAGTTCGGCGTCGCGATCTTCGTCTGCCCGTAGCACCCGAGCTCCCCGTACCCGAGGTCGTCGGCCACGATCAGGACGACGTTCGGGCGCGACGGCGTCTGGGGCGCGAGCGCGAGCAGCACGGCGGCGAGCACGCGCCCAATCTACTGTCTCTGCCCGGAGACAAGCCGGAGACAAGCGCGGGAAGGGGCCGGGTAACGTGGCGTCGATCCGATGGGCATGGATCGTCTCGTCTCCGGCCGGCCGGCGCGCCGCGAGCTCCTCGTGCTCGGGATCGGTGCGCTGGTGGCCCTCGCGCTGGTGTACGCGGGTTGGACCCTGCACGGGGACCTGGCCGCGGCCAGCGAGCGGGCGGCCCAGCAGCTGGCGACGACCGTCGCGCGCACGGTCGAGCAGCGCTGGCAGGCACTCGCGAGCGCCGAGGAACCGCCGCTCCCCGTGCACGGCGAGCTCTTCCGCTGGCAGGTCCTCGGTGAGCGGTTGGAGCCGATCGAGGTGAGCGAGGAGCCCGCGGGCGAGCGCTCGGTGCTCGCGACCTTGCTCTCCGAGGCCGAGCGTCTCGAGGTCGTTGCGGGCGACGCCGCGGCGGCGCTGGCGCTCGTGCGCGAGGGGCTGGCCAAGGACCCGGAGTCGCCGCACGTCCCGCGCGCGCGGGTCCGCGCCTTGCAGCTTGCGCAGGGGCTGGGCGAGGAGGCCGAGGTCGCGGCCGAGGTCGAGGCGCTGCGCGGCCTTGCGCTCGCGCGCGGCTGCGAGGGGCTGCCGTGCCGGCTGGTCGCGGCCCTGGTGCTCGCCGACGAGCCGGAACTCGCGCGCGCGCTCGCTCCGAGCGCCGCGGAGCTCGAGGCGCTCTTCGTGGACGAGGATCGGCTGGCCTTCGACGGGGACGGAGCGCGGCTCGAGCTCGCGCCGCTCCTGGTCGAGGCCTGCGCGCGGCTAGGGCTCGAGCTGCCGGCGCGCGAGCGGCGGGCGGCGCGGGCTCTCGCAGAGGTGGCCGGGATGCTGCCCGACGTGCGCGACGACCGGCGCTGGCACGTCCTCGAGCTCGCCGGGCGCCCGTTCCTCGCGCGCCACACGCCGGACCTCGTGCAGGGGTACTTCTTCGCGCGCGCGGACCTCGCCGCCGCCCTCGCGGCCGAGGTCCTGCCGTCGGGCTTTGCCCTGGATCTCTCGGGGGATCAGGAGGAGCTCGGCGCAGCGGTCCACGCGCGCACCGAGCTCGACGGTCCCGCGCTCGCCTTCACGCTGCGGCACTCGGCGCCGGAGGAGCTCGGTCTGGCCGAGGCGCGCCGGCGCGGCTTCTTGCGCCTCGCGTTCTTCGCCCTCGGCCTCGGCGCGCTGGTCGGGGCGCTGGTGACCGCGCGCTCGCTGGCGCGCGAGCGTGAGCTCGCGGCCCTGCGCACGAACTTCATCGCCGGCGTCTCGCACGACCTGCGCACGCCGCTCGCCGCGATCTTGCTCCTGTGCGAGAACCTGGAATCGGGTGTGGCGGACGGGCCGGCGCGCGGGCGCTATCTCGCGGCGCTGCGGCGCGAGGCGGTGCGCTTGCGGCACCTCGTGGACGACGTGCTGGATTTCGCGCGCCTCGAGCGTGGCGAGGGCACGAAGCTCGTGCGCGAGGAGCTCGAGCTCGCGCCCTTCGTGGCGGGGGCGGCCGAGGAGCTCGGCGAGCGCGTGCGCGCGGCTGGGCGGGCGTTCGTGCACGAGGCGGGCGAGCTCGTCGAGCTCGGCTCGCTCGACGCCCACGCCGTGCGGCGCGCGCTCGAGAATCTGGTCGAGAACGCGCTGAAGCACGGCGCGGGCACGGTGACCTTCGCGAGCGCCGTACGCGACGGGGCGCTCGAGCTCGCGCTCTCCGACGAGGGCCGCGGCATTCCGCCCGAGGCGCGCGAGCGCGTGTTCGAGCCCTTCGAGCGCCTGGATGCCGAGGGCCACGTGGGCGGGACCGGCCTCGGCCTCGCGATCGTGCTCGCGATCGCGCGCGCCCACGGGGGCGAGGCGCGCGTAGGATCGAACGCGGTCGGCACGGGCGCGCGCTTCACGCTCACGCTGCCCCTGGAGGAGTCCCGTACATGACGACACGCATCCTGGTGGTCGAGGACGAGGAGTCGCTGCGCATGGCGCTGGTCGATGCGCTGCGCGCGGAGGGCTTCGAGGTGCTCGAGGCGGCGGACGGGGAGCAGGGCCTGGCACTCGCGCTCGAGCATGGCCCCGAGGTCGTGCTGCTCGACCTGATGCTGCCGAAGAAGGACGGTTTCAGCGTGCTGCGCGCGTTGCGCGAGGATCGCCTGAGCGCGGCGGTCTTGATCCTCTCGGCGCGCGGCGAGGAGTGGGACCGCGTGCAGGGCTTCGAGTACGGCGCGGACGACTACGTGGTGAAGCCGTTCTCGATGAAGGAGCTTC
>Ga0172373_10003304_pt1 | contig 23723 bp, 24 predicted proteins | sample Lak10m_2_FD_114546 | JGI IMG/M metagenome (GOLD analysis project Ga0172373, IMG submission 114546) | Freshwater microbial communities from Kabuno Bay, South-Kivu, Congo - kab_092012_10m | ecosystem: Environmental > Aquatic > Freshwater > Lake | place: Democratic Republic of the Congo...
AAGCCCGGTGATTGGGAAGATAATCCGCTGTTTCTGGTCGGATTCAGACAAAAATCCGGCCAAGAATGGCAATTTGCAAAACACGAAGCTCCGAACGATGGCTTGTTCAGGGCTTCCCTTATGACTAAGTCAAAAGGCAGTGAAATTAGTTTAGTATTCCTGTCGGGAATTGCAAGCAAAACTTGCAAGCGCAATCAGGGTGACGGCACCAACGCCAGCGCGGCAAGCGTCCGGGATCTGACCGCCCTGGACAAGGCCGCGTCGTCGATCAGAGACTCGCCATAAGACGGCACCATCGCCTTCATCGACGCCTGCCATGCCGGATGTTCGGCCTTGTGCTTGAAGCAGCGCTGGATCACGCCTATCATCGCCTGCACCGAGGTCGATGCACCTGGCGACGCACCGAGCAGCGCTGCCAAACTGCCATCGGCGGCCGTGACGATTTCCGTGCCGAACTCGAGCTTGCCGTGCTTGATAATCTGCACGCGCTGGCCGGCCGTCAAGAGCGTCCATTCGCCCTCTTGCGCCAACGGCATGAACTTCCGCAGGTAATCCATGCGCTGACGGTGCGACTGCAGCACCTCTCCGATCAGGTAGCGCGTCAAATCCGCATTGTGCAGGCCCGCACCCAGCATCGATGCCAGATTGTCCGGTTTGACCGAGGCCAGCAGATCGATCCATGATCCCTGCTTGAGGAATTTGGTGGTGAATCCGGCAAAGGGGCCGAACAGCAGCGCGGGCTGGCCATCGATGATGCGCGTATCGAGATGCGGCACCGACATCGGCGGCGCACCCAGCGGCGCCTTGCCGTAGACCTTGGCATGGTGCCGGCGGATGACGTCGGGATTGCTGCACACCAGCCACTGCCCGCTCACGGGGAATCCTCCATAGCCATAGCCTTCGGCAATGCCGGACTTCTGCAGCAGCGCCAGCGCCGCACCGCCGGCACCGAGAAACACGAAGCCGGCGTCGATCACTGCCTCGTTGCCGCTGACGTTATACTGCACTGTGACCTGCCAGCGCCCGTTAGCCTGCCTGTTCAGGTATTTGACCGTACAGCCGGTATGCAGGCTGCAATTGTGCTGGCGGACCAGTGTATCCACCATGCTGCGCGTCAGCGTACCGAAATCGACATCCGTCCCGTAAGCCACGCGCGTAGCTGCGATAGTCTGTTGCGAGTCGCGCTGCTGCATCACCAGCGGCATCCACTCGCGCAACTGGCCGTCGTCCTCGCTGTATGCCATGTCCTGAAACAGGTGATGACGGCTCAACGCAACCTGCCGCTGCCGCAAAAACGCCACGTCCGGCTCTCCCCAGACGAAACTCGAATGCGGGGTGGCGCGTATGAATGCCCCAGGCTCGGGCAGCCGCGCCTGCTCGACCAGCCAGGACCAGAATTGCAGCGACACCTCGAACGAAGCATTGATCGCCAGTGCGCGGTCGATGGTAATGCTGCCGTCGCCGCCCTGCGGCGTGTAGTTGAGTTCACAGTAGCCCGCATGGCCGGTGCCGGCGTTATTCCAGGCATCGCTGCTTTCCTGCGCAACCTGATCCAGCCGCTCGACCATGGCGATTTTCAATGCCGGGTCGAGTTGGGCCAGCAAAGTGCCCAGCGTGGCGCTCATCACGCCGCCGCCGACCAGCAACACGTCTACTTTTTCAGTCATGCGAAATTCCAATTAAACCTAGAAAAAGCAGTTGACCACGGGGACACGGGGAAAACCAAGGGAATTCAGTTACCGGCAAGCCTTTCAGGTTCACCCTTCCAGGTTGCGGGTTTTCGCTGTTGTAGGCCTTTGTTTTCCCCGTGTTCCCCGTGGTTAAAATGCGCTTCTAAAGTTAAAAACGCCCCGCCTGCCGGAGGCAAACGGGGCGTTTATCAGACAATAAACCTAACCGTCTTACAGACGCTCGGCCAGTGCCTTTTCCAGCTTCAGTTGGTCGGCCACGAAGCCACGGATGCCTTCGGACAGCTTCTCGGTCGCCATCTGGTCTTCGTTGTGGTCGAAGCGGAACTGCGCTTCGGTGAGCGATGCCGGACGCTTCTTGGAAGCACCGTTGTCCTTGAGCACGCGCGGCAGGTTGCCCTGGGTCGCAGCCAGTTCTTCCAGCAGGTTGGGGCTGATGGTCAGACGGTCAACGCCGGCCAGCGCGGTGATTTCGCCGATGTTGCGGAAGGATGCGCCCATGACCGTGGTCTTGTAGCCGTGATCCTTGTAGTAGTTGTAAATATTGCGCACGGAGATCACGCCCGGATCGGTTTCGGAGGTGTACTCGGTACCAGTCTTGGCCTTGTACCAGTCGAGGATACGGCCGACGAACGGGGAGATCAGGGTCACACCGGCTTCAGCGCAGGCACGGGCCTGGGCGAAGCTGAACAGCAGGGTCAGGTTGCAGTGGATGCCTTCACGTTCGAGGATGGAACCGGCCTGGATGCCTTCCCAGGTGGAAGCCAGCTTGATCAGCACGCGGTCGTTGGAGATGCCGGCTTCGTTGTAGAGCTTGATCAGCTTGCGGGCCTTCTTCAGGGAAGCCTCCATATCGAAGGACAGGCGGGCGTCCACTTCGGTGGAGATACGGCCCGGAACGACCTTGAGGATTTCCATGCCGATACCGACGGCGATCTTGTCGGAAGCATCTTCCACTTGCTGCTTCTTGCAGCTGCTCTGGCCCTTGGCCCACTCGATCGCATCATCGATCAGGTTGGCATATTCCGGCAGGGTGGAGGCCTTGAGCAGCAGAGAAGGATTGGTGGTCGCTTCTTCCGGCTGAACGCGGCGGATTGCGTCAACGTCGCCGGTGTCGGCGACGATATTCGTCATGGTTTTAAGTTGATCCAGCAATGAGCTCATGGTCTTCCTTCCCTTACTAAAGAGGTGGTGTTACAAGGTTATAAAAAATCAAAAACGCGGCATTGCTGTCGCGTTGTTTTTATGCGGTCATGTTATCACCGTGGGTTGGTCGCGTCCAGTCCGTGCCCGTAGCTGCGACACTTCGGCAGCTATTGAAATCAGCTCGGCCAGCGCCGCCTGCGCATCCAGATGATGCTTGGCCGTATCGGGCTCGAAGGCCTCCAGATAGACGCGCAAAGTCGCCCCCTCGGTACCGGTACCGGAGAGACGGAAGACGATGCGCGAACCATCGACAAAGCCGATGCGCACCCCCTGCCCCGTGCTGATGCTGCCATCCACCGGATCGGTATAGCTGAAATCGTCGCAGAACAGCACCTTGTAATTACCCAGGTGCGAACCGGTGAGGCTGGCAAAACTGTCGTGCAGGTGTTTCATCAAACCGTTGGCGGCCTCGGTCGGCAAGCCTTCGTAGTCGTGGCGCGAATAGACGTTGCGGCCATATTGGGCCCAGTGCTCGCGCACGATTGCCTCCACCGGCTGCTTGCGTACCGCGACAACATTGAGCCAGAACAGCACTGCCCACAGGCCGTCCTTCTCCCGCACGTGGTCGGAGCCGGTGCCGAAGCTCTCTTCGCCGCACAAGGTCACCTTGCCTGCGTCCATCAGGTTGCCGAAGAATTTCCAGCCGGTCGGCGTCTCAAAACAGGGAATACCCAGCGCCTGCGCCACGCGGTCGGCTGCGGCACTGGTCGGCATGGAACGCGCAATGCCCGCCAGGCCCTTCTTGTAACCCGGCACCAGCGTCGCATTGGCCGCCAGCAGCGCCAGACTGTCGGATGGCGTGACAAAAAAGCCCTTGCCCAGAATCATGTTGCGGTCGCCATCGCCATCGGATGCCGCACCGAAATCCGGCGCGTCGGCGCCATAGACAATTTCCACCAGTTCATGCGCGTAGGTCAGGTTGGGGTCGGGGTGACCGTTGCCGAAATCCGGCAATGGTATTGCGTTCATCACGCTGCCGGGCGTAGCGCCCAGACGTTTTTCGAGAATCTCCCTGGCATAGGGCCCGGTCACCGCATGCATGGCGTCGAACTTCAAGCGGAAGCCACCTGCCAGCAAATTCCGGATTGCAGCAAAATCGAACAGGGACTCCATCAACTCGGCATAATCGCTCACCGGATCTATCACCTGCACAACCATCCCGCCCAGGCTGGTTTCCCCCAAGGTGTCCAGCGACACATCGGCAGCTTCGAGGATGCGGTATTGAGCAATGCCCTTGCTGCGCGCAAAAATCGCCTCGGTGACTTTTTCAGGTGCCGGGCCGCCGTTGGTGACGTTGTACTTGATGCCGAAATCGCCGTCCGGTCCGCCCGGGTTGTGACTGGCCGAAAGCACGATGCCGCCGAACGTCTGGTATTTGCGGATCACGCACGAGGCAGCAGGCGTAGAAAGAATACCGCCCTGCCCCACCAGCACGCGGCCAAAACCGTTGGCGGCGGCCATTTTCAGGATGATCTGGATCGCCTCGCGATTGTAATAGCGGCCATCGCCGCCGACAGTAAGCGTACTGCCCGGCGGGGCATTGATGCTGTCGAAAATCGATTGGACGAAGTTTTCGAGGTAATGGGCTTGCTGGAAAACCGGGACTTTTTTGCGCAGGCCGGAGGTGCCGGGTTTCTGGTCGGTAAAGGGAGTGGTGGCAATGGTACGGATGGTCATTTCTGATTCCTCATTACATATCGTCGATTAAAACCTTAAAAACCGGCGGTCTTGCCCGCCAGACGCGATACTTTCCTTTGCTTGCCCAAAGGAAAGTACCCAAAGCAAAGGGCACCCCGCGCCACGCTCCTTCGGAGTTCCCTGCGCTGCTCGCCAAGCCGGGGGCTCCGCAACTCGCCCTAACAAGCCGCACAAAACGCGGCTTGTCGCGGAGCTCAGACAGTGCTCGCCTAAAGCTCCCGTCTTGGCTGTGCTGCTCGGCGTGGCACAAGGGGAACTGGGTAGGATGTCACCTGTAAGGCGTCAATAACCATAGCGCATTGCGCCAAATGGATACGACTACGGCGCAATACCTTTCAATCATGGCTCTACGCCCACTTATGCAGTAAAAACTTTAACACCATACCAAGCACCCATTACAAAAAATACAAGACCCAAAAAAAGACAGAAAATAGCGAGCCATAGCCAAAAAGTGTGGCGCTTTCCTTCGTAATTTGGATTTACCAATTCATTAAAAAGAGAGAACTGGGTGAAATAGGCTAGCAAAAATGCAAATGTGCTTATGGACAAGCCCATTATGAAAAGCATAAGTGGGCAGCCAAGATTGTGTGCTACTGCAGGTTCTGGTTTGACTTGGCCGAGGTAGGCTAGAAGCGCAACTATTGCCCCACCATTAAGAAGCTGAAGCGCTTTTAAAGTTTCGGTGCCAAATCCAATTAATGATTTGTAAGTTTCTAATGCATGCTCTTCATCGAAAGTCATAACATTCCTTTAACACCTCCGCTATTTCTCAAAGATCAGTAGCATACCGCCTACTTGCCCCTGTGCCACGCCGAGCAGCACAGCCGGAACGGGATTAAGCGGTGCGCACTGTTTGAGCTCCGCGGCAGGCCATGCTTTGTATGGCCTGCTAGGGCGAGTTGCGCAAGCCGCCCCGTTCTGGCGAAGCAGCGCAGGGTAGCCCGAAGGGCCGTGGCACTGGGGTGTCTTTTTCTTTCACCGATTTCTTTTGGACAAGCAAAAGAAATCGGTTCGGCTGGCGGCCGAGACCGCCGGTTTTAACCACTTACCGATCCGCTTGCATCTGCGACAAGTCCGCAATCACCTGACGGAACACCTCATCGGCTGGCACAGCCTCGGTCAGCCCGACACGATAAGCAACAAGTCGCCGCTTGGACTCGTCCAGCCAAAGCTGCTCTACCCCGGATTCATCTAAATCATCCATGTTGCAAGGTTTGCCTGTTTACGCAGCAAGCGCCTCATGATGCAAACACATCAGGCTGGATTCACGAATCGCCGCCATTGCATAAGCCCGGCCATTGAGATCACTGAATTCCACCTCCCAAACATCGGGAGCCAATTGCTCAACCAACGTACCGACCTGACCACGCTCCAGGTGCTTCTCTGGCAGATTTTCTGTCAATGCCACCACATCCAATAATTTCATGTCACTCTCCTACAGTACGTAACATGTGGTCATGCGAGGAAAATCTTCGCCTGCCCTCACAATCCAGCCGATCCGAATGACGGCCCGTTTTTCGCCAACCACCATCTCGAAATCCAGAATATAGCTACGGCCGTACTCATCAATCGTCGTGAGCGTTGCATCACCCTCAATTGCCGCCTTGATGATAGCGCCTCTCAAATCAGCGGCGTCTTTAGCGCCCAGCCCAAGAACGGATTGAAAAACTCGCGCCTTATGTCGCCCCTCGGCATGCCATGGGCTTAAACAGTAGCCCTCCAGTTTTGCCATGTCAACAAAGGCATTTTCTGCGGCGGGCAGTTTCATCGCAACAAGTCAACGCTGAAGTTTTGGAGCGCATCAAACACTTATTCCCCCACCACATCCGCCCCCGGCGGCACCACAAACTTGAACGACCTCGCATTCAACTTGGGATTCCGCTCGATCCGCAAAAACTCGATCACCGTCGTTTGCCCGAAACTGTCATGCAACTCCATCTCGGCCAGTTGATCACCCTTGAAACCCAGCAACACATGGTCGAAACTGCCATCCTTTTCGCGCGGGGTCGCTTCCACCCATTCCAGTTCATCCTGGCGCCCGGCATCTTTCAGCTCGAACGCCTTCTCGACCTCCTCACTGCCTGCCAGCAAGGCTGCCGGGCTGGAACCCAGCATTTTTTCCAGCGTACGCACGGTCACCTGATTGAGCTCGGGGTCGAACAGCCAGATTTTCTCGCCATCGCCGACGATCAGTTGTATGTACGGCTTCTGGTAATCCCAGCGGAACTTGCCGGGACGCAACAGCTGCATGATGCCGGTGACTTCCTGCACTTTCTGTCCCTTGCGGTCGAGCACGGTCTGCTTGAACTGCGCCTTCATCGACGGCGTAGTCTGGTAGAAGGCTTTGAGGCGATCGACGGGATTGGCCTGCGCCAGCATGGGCAGCACCGCTGCCAGCAAGCAAAACAATTTAACCACGGGGAAAACCAAGCGCAAAACGACCACCTTTCTCGATAACACCTATTCGCTATCACAAGGACAAAGGGGGATTTCCCCGTGTTCCCCGTGATTAAAAATCACTCGCCAGACGGCACCAGCACTTCGCGATTGCCGTTGGATTGCATCGCCGATACCAGCCCGGCGCGCTCCATGTCTTCGATCAACCGGGCCGCCCGGTTGTAGCCGATACGCAGCTGGCGCTGCACCGACGAGATCGAGGCACGGCGGCTCTTGAGGACGATGGCGACGGCTTCGTCATAGAGCGGATCGGTTTCGCCGCCCGCACCGCCCTCGCCCGTCAACTCGCCGTCAGCGCTTTCTTCCACGCCGCTGAGGATGCCCTCGATGTAATTGGGCTGGCCCATCGCCTTGAGGTATTCGACGACGCGGTGAACCTCGGCATCGGACACGAATGCCCCGTGCACGCGCTGCGGATAGCTGGTGCCGGGCGGCTGGTACAGCATGTCGCCCTGCCCCAGCAGCGCCTCGGCACCCATGTGGTCGAGGATGGTACGCGAGTCGATCTTGCTGGAAACCTGGAAGGCGATACGGGTCGGAATGTTGGCCTTAATCAGGCCGGTAATGACGTCCACGGACGGCCGCTGCGTCGCCAGGATCAGGTGGATGCCGGAGGCGCGGGCTTTCTGCGCCAGCCGGGCGATCAGTTCTTCTACTTTTTTGCCGACCACCATCATCATGTCTGCCAGCTCGTCGATCACCACCACGATCAGCGGCAGCTCATCCAGCGGTTCCGGTTCGTCCGGGGTCAGGCTGAACGGGTTGGTGATGGCCTTGCCGGCCTTCTGCGCTTCGCGGATTTTCTGGTTGAAGCCGGACAGATTGCGTACGCCCAGGGAGGACATCAGGCGGTAGCGCTTTTCCATCTCGGCCACGCACCAGTTGAGCGCGTTGGCGGCCTGCCTCATGTCGGTGACCACCGGTGCCAGCAGGTGCGGAATACCTTCATACACCGACAGTTCCAGCATCTTGGGATCGACCAGGATCAGCCTTACCTGCGAGGCTTCGGCCTTGTACAGCAGGGAGAGGATCATGGCATTGATCGCTACCGACTTGCCGGAGCCGGTGGTCCCCGCCACCAGCGCGTGCGGCATCTTGGCGAGGTCGGCCACCGACGGCTTGCCGGAAATATCCTTGCCCAGCGCCATGGTCAGCGGCGAGCCCATGTCGGCATAGGCCTGCGAACCGAGAATTTCCGAGAGAGTCACGGTCTGGCGTTTGGGATTGGGGATTTCCAGCCCCATAAACGTCTTGCCGGGGATGGTTTCCACCACGCGCACGCTGACGACCGACAACGCCCGTGCCAGATCCTTGGCCAGGTTGGTGATCTGTGAGCCCTTGACGCCGGCTGCTGGCTCGAATTCGTAGCGGGTAATGACGGGGCCGGGCAAGGCGGAGGTGACCTTGACTTCGATATTGAAGTCCATCAGCTTGCGCTCGATCAGGCGCGAAGTGAATTCCAGCGTTTCCGGCGATTGCACTTCGACCTCGCCCTGCGGTTCGTCCAGCAGGTGCAGCGGCGGCAACGGCGAATCGGGCATGGTCTGGAACAAGGGCGTCTGGCGCTCCTTTTCCACCCGGTCGCTCTTGGGCACTTCCAGCACAGGCGCTTCGATGTGTACCGGCACATGATCTTCCGTGCGCTTGCGCTCGCTTTCGACATATTCCTCACGCAACTGCTCGGCCACCTCGCCGACGCGACGGTCCTGGCGATCAGCCCAGGCTTGTCTGGCAGTAAAATAAGCCCACTCCAACGCTTCGCCCAACTTCTCTATCGCCAGCAACCAGGACACCCCGGTAAACAGGCTGAAACCGATGGCAAATGCCAGCAGCAAGGCCAGCGTACTGCCGGCAAAGCCCAGCACCTTGAGCAGGGCGTCATCCATCACCGCGCCCAGCATGCCGCCGGGCGCCAGCGGCAGGGTCGCGTGAAAATCGCGTATATGCCCGGCTTCCAGTGCGCTTGATGCCGCCAGCATCACGGCAAAACCGCACAGGTGATAGAACAGGATGGGGCGATCGGCAATGCCCACGCTCTCCAGCCGCAGATAGGCCCAGCGGATGCCGATGAACGCCAGCGCCACCCACCACCAGGCAGACAGCCCGAACAGGTAAAGCAGAATATCCGACAGCCAGGCCCCCAGCGTGCCGCCGAGATTGTGGATCACCGCCTCATCGCTTGCACTGTGCGACCAGCCCGGATCGTCACGATTGTAAGTCGCCAGCACGGCCGCCAGAAACAGTCCAACTGCCACCAGCACCAGCCACCAGGCCTCGCGCAGCAAACCGGCGGTCTTTTCCGGCACATGACGGGCGTTGGGAGTGGCTGACGGTGTCTTGCTCAGGAACATATCGGGGCTTTTTATACGATCCGGTCGATTATACCAACCTAGGGCGTGCTCACACTAATTTCACGTCTGACAGGATGGAACCATTAAGTTAAAATTCCGGTCAACCATCCCCTTCGCTTTCAGGAGTTTTAAATGTCCGTCAAACATGCCCGTCTGCTCATTCTCGGTTCCGGTCCGGCCGGTTACACGGCCGCCATTTATGCCGCGCGCGCCAACCTCAAGCCGGTGCTGATCACCGGCATCGCCCAGGGCGGGCAACTCATGACCACCACCGAGGTCGACAACTGGCCGGCCGACGTCAACGGCGTGCAGGGGCCGGAACTGATGCAGCGCTTCCAGCAGCATGCCGAACGCTTTCAGACCGAGATGATTTTCGACCACATCCACACCGCGAAACTGACCGAGAAACCGTTCCGCCTGATCGGCGACAGCGGCGAATACACCTGCGATGCGCTGATCATCGCCACCGGCGCTTCGGCCCAGTATCTAGGCCTGCCCTCGGAAGAGAAGTTTTCCGGCAAGGGCGTCTCGGCCTGCGCTACCTGCGACGGTTTCTTCTACCGCAATCAGGAAGTCGCCGTGGTCGGCGGCGGCAATACCGCCGTGGAAGAAGCGCTGTACCTCGCCAACATCGCCAGCAAGGTCACGCTGGTGCACAGGCGTGACAAGTTCAAGGCCGAAGCCATTCTGGTGGACAAGCTGATGGAGCGCGTACAGGCCGGCAAGATCGTGCTGGAACTGTTCTCCACGCTGGATGAAGTGCTGGGCGACGACAGCGGTGTCACCGGCATGCGCATCAAGAACGTCAACGCCGGCACCACCAAGGATATCGCCCTGCAAGGCGTATTCATCGCCATCGGTCACAAGCCGAATACCGACTTGTTCGTCGACCAGCTGGAAATGGAAGGCGGCTACCTGGTAACGCAGGCCGGCCGCAACGGCAACGCCACCCAGACCAGCATCCCCGGCGTGTTCGCCGCCGGCGACGTGCAGGATCACATCTACCGCCAGGCCTGCACCAGCGCCGGCACCGGCTGCATGGCAGCGCTGGATGCCGAGCGTTATCTCGACCACTTAGGCCACTAAGCCATGAAGCACCCGACTTCGCCTCCGCCCGGCGAGGATGAAGTCGGGCTGTTTTACGAGGCGGTCAAGGACGCCAAGCCGCTCAAGCAGGTGCGTGTATATCATGCCCCGAAGAAGCCCAAGCCGATTCCGCAGCAACTGCTGCGCGACGAGCGTCAGGCGCTGGCCGACTCGCTTTCCGACCACTACATCCCGGCGCACGAACTGGAAACCGGCGAAGAGTTGCTTTACCTGCGCGACGGCCACTCGCCCGACATCCTGCGCAAATTACGGCGCGGCCACTGGGTGATACAGGAACAACTCGACCTGCACGGCCTGCTGGCGGATGAAGCCCGCGCCTACGTGGCGGAATTTCTCACCCGCTGCACCAAACGCGGCATTCGCTGCATCAGGATCATCCACGGCAAGGGCCTGGGTTCCAGAAACCGCGAGCCGGTGCTTAAAAACAAGTTGCGCGGCTGGCTGATGCAGCGCGACGAAGTCATTGCCTATGCCCAGGCGCGGCAGGTGGATGGCGGGGGCGGAGCGGTGGTAGTATTACTCAAGGCTAGGTGAGTGCATATGCGGCTGCCGCCGTGGCGGCTAACGCGACAGAACACCTGCCAGACCATCCAGGAACCGGATGCCTTCCGAACATGATAGAGTCCATCAAAAAAATCGTACTGCTGAACCCCAAATTGCATGCCGGGGAGAAGGAAGGCGAATCCAAGTTTGTCTTTCTCAACAGCGTCTTCCTGTTTGCCGGCATCGTGGCTTTCGCCATGGGCTTCGTGCGCTGGCAAACAAGCGCGCTGCTGGGCATGGTGGATATCGGCTTTTCGCTGATCTGTTTCGGCCTGCTTTACTACCTGCACCGTCACAAGGAAAAAATCGAGCTGGTCAGCAACCTGGCCATCACCTGCTGCTTCCTGCTGTTTCTCGTGATCTACCTGTTCGCACCCTACAATCCCACGAGGATTTCGCTCTTTTTCCTGCTGCTGGCCTCGGCCTTCTTTCTGAAGGGCCGGAAAACCGGCTTGTTCTGGCTGGCGGTCATTCTGACATCGATTGTCGCCGGGCATTTTCAGCCGTATCTCAACACGGGCTATTCGCATATCGACATTCTGACGACCAGCCTGTACCTGATTGCCCTGCTCTTTATCTTCAACAATTACGAAATTTTCAAAGAGACGCAGGGGGCGCGCAACCGGGAGCAGGAAATCCTGCGCCTGAGCGAAGAACGCTGGCGGCTTGCGCTCGAGGGCGCGGGGGATGCCGTTTGGGACTGGAACATGCAATCCAATGACCTGCAGTACTCCAGGCGATTCCTGGATATGCTGGGTTATGTCGATAATGAATTCGAAAATAATTACGAGAAACTGTTGGCCGTTATTAATCCGCAGGATTTATCCGCGCAACAGGCGAACCTGACCGCTTACCTGCAGGGCGAGTCCGACCAGTTCATCGCGGAGTACCGCGTACTGTGCAAGGACGAAAGCTGGAAGTGGATACTCTGCCGCGGCATGGTGACTCATCGCGATGCCGAAGGCCGCCCGATACGCATGGCCGGCACGCATACCGACATTTCCGAAAAAAAGAAGACCGACGAACTGATCTGGACCCAGGCCAATTACGACACCCTGACCCAGTTGCCCAATCGCCGTCTGTTCCGCGACCGCCTGGATCATGAAATCAGGAAGGCGCAACGGGACAGAAACTTTATCGCCCTGTTGTTTATCGACCTGGACCGCTTCAAGGAAGTCAACGACACCCTCGGCCACCAGATGGGAGACCAGTTGCTGATCGAGGCCGCCCGGCGCACTCAGCACTGCGTGCGCGATTCAGACACGGTAGCGCGTCTGGGTGGGGACGAGTTCACCGTCATCCTGCCCGAACTGAAGGATTTCTCCGATATCGAGCGCATTTCCAGGAACATCCTCGATACATTGGCACACCAGTTCCAACTCGGCGATGAGCATGTGTACATTTCCGCCAGCATCGGCATTACTGTCTTTCCCGAGGATGCCAGCGACATCGACGACCTGATCAAGAACGCCGATCAGGCGTTGTACGCCGCCAAGCGCGAAGGGCGCAATCGTTACCATTACTTCACCAGCGTCATGCAGGACGTTGCGCAAATGCGCATGCGACTGGTATCCGACATGCGCCAGGCGCTGACAGCAAAGGAATTCATGGTGTACTACCAGCCCATCGTCGACCTGGCGACGGGAAACATCCACAAGGCCGAAGCCCTGCTGCGCTGGAAGCATCACAAGCATGGTTTCATCTCCCCCCAGACATTCATCCCCATCGCGGAAGATACCGGCTTTATCAACGACCTGGGCGACATGGTGTTCATGGAAGCCACCAGACAAGTCAAGCGCTGGCAGGAAATCCATGCTGCCGACTTCCAGATCAGCATCAACAAATCGCCCGTGCAGTTCCGCTTCGACGACCAGGAGCATAACCACTGGCTGGAGCAGCTTCAGACCCTCGGCCTCAAAGGCAAAAGCATCGTGGTGGAAATCACCGAAGGCCTGTTGTTGCATGCAGATAGCCGCATCACCGACAAACTGCTGAGTTTCCGCGACACCGGCATCCAGGTCGCCATCGACGATTTCGGTACCGGATACTCTTCGCTGGCCTACCTGAAAAAATTCGACATCGACTACCTGAAAATCGACCAGTCGTTCATCCAGAACCTGACACCCGATTCGCCCGACTTCGCGCTATGCGAGGCCATCGTGGTGATGGCCCACAAACTTGGACTGAAAGTGATTGCCGAAGGCGTGGAGACGGAACAACAGCGCGACATACTCCGCCAGATCGGCTGCGACTACGCCCAGGGCTACCTGTACTCCAAACCGGTGCCGGCGGAAGAGTTCGAGGCCCTGCTGCCCGCCTGACACGGACCGGCCGCGTTACGGCGGCACCGGCTCTTTCTGCTGCGCAGAACGCGCAGCAAACCCTTCAATCCAGAAGATCAGCAGCGCCGCCCACACGATCGAGTATCCGATCAGGCTGTTGTGGCTGAAAGGCTCCCGATACAGCAGCACGCCAAGCAGAAATTGCAGCGTCGGTGTGATGTACTGCAGCACGCCGAGACGCGACAGCGGGATGCGTTGCGCCGCGAAGGCGAATAGCAGCAGCGGCGACATCGACACCAGCCCCGTGCCTACCATCAGCAGGGTCGATACGCTACCGGTGTGGAGAAACGCCCCTTGTCCGGTGAGCTCGCAATACATCAGGTAAAGCAGCGCAGCCGGGAGCAGCAGAGTGGTTTCCAGCATCAGGCCCTGCACTGCGCCCAGCGTGGCAACTTTTTTGACCAGTCCGTAAGTGCCGAACGAAAAAGCCAGCGCCAGCGCCATCCATGGCAGGGAGCCGTGCGTCAGGGTCAGGGTCAGCACGCCCAGCGTCGCCAACCCGACCGAGAACCACTGCCACAAGCGCAGCCGTTCGTGCATCAGGAGCACGCCCATGAGCACATTGACCAGCGGCGAGATGAAATAGCCCAGGCTGGTTTCGGTGACATGGCCGGCATAGATCGCCAACAGAAACACCAGCCAGTTGATGCTGATCAACACGGCGGCCACCAGATAGATGCGGATTGCGCCGGGCGTACGCACCGCCGCGGCCAGACTCTGCCATTGCCCGCATAGCGCAATCACGCCGCCCAGCGCCACGCAAGTCCAGACAATGCGGTGGCAGACCAGTTGCAATGGCGGCACACCCTGCAGCCACTTCCAGTAGATGGGGAACAGTCCCCAGATGACATAGGCGGCAATGGCGCCTCCGGTACCGTATTTGAGTCTCTGCGGCATCATGTTCCGTTCAATTTCAAAACCTTATTTGAACCGCCAAGACGCCAAGCCATTTCACAGGGTTACGGCCTATGCTCCTATCGCCCATCAGGTGAATAGTCATCGTTCCATACTCTTAGTTTCTCTTGGTGTACTTGGCGTCTTGGCGGTTAGAACTGCTTTTCCCAGATTTCAAATCACCCCCGTCAACCGCTCGACAAGCATCCGGGCATAAATGTCCGGCTCGTAGTGATGGTCTTTCGGGTTGCTATTCAGCAACTCCCCCCTGACCACGCCACTCTCGCCCAGCGAAGCGTCGTCCAGCATGAGGTAACGGATGTTGTGCTGCTCGCAGAATGCCTGCATTTGCTTGTTGAATGCCAGCGTCAGCGCCGTCCTTTCCGCCTGGGTCGCGGTCACTTCCCGTCTGGCATTGGCGACATCGCCCCAGTCGTTGCCGTCCTGTATGGTGGGCAAGGGGGTGCTGATACACAGCACTTCGAAACGCGCAGCGACTTCCTGCAGAAAGCGCGAATAACTGGCAACCGCGCGTTCCATCATGGCGGACACCGATTCCCGGTATTTATTGGCCCGGTACCAGATGACGAAGCCGGTATCGACTTCGCCCAGCATGACAATAGCTTGTTCCGCAGCAGACCTGGCGATGGCCTCCTTGAAAATGGGGTAAGCCTGCGTTTTGGTGTTGGGATTTTCCAGCCCCGATGCGGTGGCGCCGATCACCGTGACCACATTGAAACAAAGCTCGGGGAAACGCTCCTTGAACAAGGGGTGATTGAAAATCGGCGTATGGGAGTCGCCCAGCACCAGTATCTCGTGCATGCTCGCCCTACTGCCCATTCAGGACATGCTCGACAATCCGCCGGAACTGCAAGCCGTGACGCACTTCCAGTTGCCCGGCACGTGCCTGTAATTCAGTCTCCGGCCAATTGGCCGCGTCGCCCTTGAGCGCAAATACAATTTTGTTGGCACAGTCCTCCGACGGCACCACCACGACCGCACCGGCAAAGCTGTGCTTGAGGCGGACGAGATAGTCCTCGAACGCGGGATCGGCGCCGAGGACATTCACCACCAATACGCCATGCGCAGACAAACTGGCGCAAGCATCGTCGTAAAACGCCTGGCTGCAAAGCTGCGGGGGCTGGCCGCCGGCATCGAAGCCGTCGACCACCAGTACGTCCAGCGTAGCCTTCTGCGTAGCAACATAGGCCGCGCCATCCGCGCAGACGATCTCGAACCGCGCATCGTCGTCCGGGACATGAAAATGCCGGCGCATGGCGATGACCTCGGGGTTGATTTCGATGGCGGTAATGCGGGACTTGGGCAGGTTGCGGTAGCAATACTTGGCCATGGAGCCGCCGCCCAACCCGATCATGGCAATGTGCGCAGGCCGTGGATTGAACAGCAGGAAGCCCATCATGGTGCGGGTGTAGCCCAACTCGAGCCGGTGCGGCCGGTTCTTGCGCATCAGGCTCTGGAAGTTGCCGTCGTTGAAATGCAGGTAGACGAAGCCGATTTCGTCGACGATGACGGGACGGGCCGGCTCGCTCAAATTTTTCCGATCAGGCATACCGCCTCGGCAGCAATTCCTTCACCCCGGCCGGTAAAACCCAGACGCTCGGAAGTGGTGGCCTTGACGTTGACGCAATCGACCGTCAAATCGAGATCCGCCGCGATGTTGGCGCACATGGCAACGATGTGAGACGCGAGTTTTGGGGCTTCGGCAATCACGGTAGCGTCGACATTCATTACCCGGTAGCCTTTGGCCTTGAGCAACCCGGCCACGTGATAAAGCAGCTCGCGCGAATCGATGCCCTTGAAACGCGGGTCGGTGTTGGGAAAATGCTTGCCGATATCGCCCAGCGCCGCCGCACCCAATAGCGCATCGCAGACGGCATGCAGCAGCACGTCGGCATCCGAGTGACCGTCCAGGCCCTTGTCGTGCGGGATATCCACCCCGCCGATGATGCATTTGCGGCCTGCAACCAACGGGTGCACATCGAAACCGTGGCCTATTCTAATCATTCAAAACCTTTCTAACCGCCAAGACGCCAAGAGCGCCAAGAATTATGAGAATACAACACGCTGGATACCCTCGCGTACAAGCCGCTCATTGAAGTTGACCAACAATCCAAGTTTGTTACCAGTGGCCTTGAGATAAGAAATCAGTTGCGCTTTATGGATGGGCAGCAGCCTATCGACGGCCTTCAACTCCAACACGAGGCATCCTCCTACCAGCATATAGAGCCGCCCTTCACCCACCGCAACCTGCTTATAACTCACCCCCACCGGCTTCTGCCTGATAAACGGGAGCTCTCTCAACGCCAACTCAACCGCCAGTGCTTCTTCGTAAACACTCTCCAGAAAACCAGGGCCAAGTTCCCGATGCACTTCAATCACCGCACCGATCACCTCACGCACCAAATCATCCAGAAATGCATCCGGTTCATCCTTGGCGCTCTTGGCGTCTTGGCGGTTCATTTCTTTAGAATTCTCTCCGCCATCATCAAGTCCTCCGGGAAAGTTACTTTGAGATTGTTACGGTCGCTCAAGACCAGCTTGGGGGCAAACCCCAGATGCTCCACCGCCTGCGCTTCGTCGGTCGGCTTGTCGGTGCCCAGCGCCTGCAACGCACGCTTGAGCAAACCATAGCGGAACATCTGCGGCGTCTGCGCCTGCCACAAACCATCGCGTGATTCGGTTTGCACCACGCGCTGGCCGGCGTCGGCCCGTTTCAGGGTATCCGCGACCGGTACCGCCAGGAGGCCACCCACCGCGTCATCCCGCAACTCATGGAACAGGCGATCCAGCAGCGCAGCCGTGATGCAGGGGCGCGCGGCGTCGTGCACCAGCACCCAGTCGTCATCCTCGGCCGCCATAGCCATCAACCCATTCAGCACCGAGGCGGCACGCGTGCCGCCGCCGCAATACAGCACGTCGACCGGCAAATCGGACTGCCATAGTCCATCCTCCGGGCTGACAACGACCATGACCCGGTCTATCGCCGGATGCGCACAGAACACGGAAAGCGTATGATGAATCAGTGGCTTGCCGAGCAATGGCAGGTACTGTTTGGGAAGCTCTGAACCCATGCGGCTACCGCTACCGGCAGCGGGAATGAGGACGTAATTTTTTGCCATGCAAAATCATAACATGGCGTCTTGCTTACCGCCGCTGCAGCCCCATGTACGGGATTAAGAGCCTATTTCATGAAATAGGCTCTAAGGAGGTTGACATGAATATCCGCCCTGCTGCCGTCGCCGGCATGTTCTATCCCGGCGATTCCAGAACACTCTCGCATGACGTGCGAGCCATGCTGGCCGATGCCGGGACCCCGGCACTGCATCCCAAGGCCATCATCGCACCGCATGCAGGCTATATCTACTCCGGCCCGGTCGCCGCCAGCGCCTATGCTTTGCTGAAGCCTTTTTCCGGCCAGATCACCCGCGTCGTCCTGCTCGGGCCCACGCATCGGGTCGCGGTGCGCGGCCTGGCGCTGCCCGGAGCGGATGCTTTCGATACGCCGCTGGGCCGGGTCGAGATCGACCTTGAGGCTGCCAGGGCGATTGCCGGCTTGCCGCACGTCACGGTCAGCCCCGAGGCCCATCTGCTGGAGCACTCGCTGGAGGTGCATCTGCCGTTTCTGCAAACCGTATTGCACCAATTCAAACTGCTGCCGCTGGCGGTCGGCATGGCCAGCGCCGACGAAGTGGCCAATGTGCTGGAAACCCTGTGGGGCGGGCCGGAAACCCTGATCGTGATCAGTTCCGACCTGTCGCACCATCATGCCTACCTGAGCGCACAGCGTATCGACAGTGCCACCGTAGAAGCGATCCTGCAAGGCAATGTCGTTTCGCACGAGCAAGCCTGCGGCGGCACCCCGGTCAACGGCCTGACGTTGGCCGCCCGGCATCACGGGCTGACGCCGCACCTGCTCGACCTGCGCAATTCCGGCGACACTGCAGGCGACAAGTCGCGCGTGGTCGGCTATGCCGCCATTGCCTACACGGAGTAACCATGGCCGACGGTAAAACTCTGCTCACTCTCGCGCGCGGCGCCATCGAATCCGCCTTTGGCACGCCCGCGCCAGCCGTGGCCGATGCGCCCTGGCTGCATCAGCCGGGCGCGACCTTCGTCACGCTGACGCGGCACGGCGACCTGCGCTGCTGCATCGGCGCGCTCGAAGCCTATCGGCCATTGCGCGAGGATGTCTGCCAGAATGCATTGGCAGCGGCTTTCCACGACCCGCGCTTCCCGCCGCTGGACAGTCGCGAACTGGCCGACCTCAAGGTCGAGGTTTCGCTGCTGTCGCCGCAGCAACCGATAAGCTACACCGACGAAGCCGACGCTTTGAAACAACTGCGCCCGAATATCGACGGCGTGGTATTCGAATACAGTGCCTATCGCAGCACCTTTCTGCCGCAAGTGTGGGAGCAACTGCCCAGCCCGCGCACCTTCATGGCCCACCTCAAACGCAAGGCCGGTCTGGCCGATGATTTCTGGTCGCCGGAGGTCAAACTATCACGCTATACGGTGGAAAAATGGAAAGAGCAGGATTAACCACGGGGAAAGCCAATGCTGTTTTTGGCTTCCCCTTTCCCCGTGGTTCATAAAGCTTTAGGAGACCATCATGGACGAAGCCATTCACCCCGACGAACGCCACCCGGCACGCTACTGGCACCGCCTCGATGACGGGCGCATCCAGTGCGACCTCTGCCCGCGCGACTGCAAATTGCACGAAGGCCAGCGCGGCGCCTGCTTCGTCCGCGGCATGGCCGGCGGCGAAATGGTGCTCACCACCTATGGCCGCAGTTCGGGCTTCTGCATCGACCCCATCGAAAAGAAGCCGCTCAACCATTTTTATCCGGGCTCCAGCGTATTTTCCTTCGGCACCGCCGGTTGCAATCTGGCCTGCAAGTTCTGCCAGAATTGGGATATTTCCAAGTCGCGCGACATGGACCGGCTCATGGATCAGGCATCCCCGCAGCAGATCGCCCGCGCGGCCCACTCCCATGGCAGCAAGAGTGTCGCTTTCACCTACAACGACCCGGTGATTTTTATCGAATACGCACTGGATACGGCCGATGCCTGCCATGCGCTGGGTATGCAAACCGTGGCGGTGACGGCCGGCTACATCCACGATGCCGCACGCCGCGAGTTCTACGCCAGGATGGATGCGGCCAATATCGACCTCAAGGGCTTTACCGAGGATTTCTACGTCAAACTCACCGGTGCCCATCTGCAGCCGGTGCTGGACACGCTGGCCTACGTGCATCACGACACCGATTGCTGGCTGGAAATCACCACCCTGCTGATTCCCGGCCACAACGACTCGGATGATGAAATCACTGCGTTATCGAAATGGGTTGCCGCAGAACTCGGGCCGGACGTACCGCTGCATTTCACCGCTTTCCATCCCGACTGGAAAATGCCCGACGTGCCGCCCACACCGCCAGCCACCCTCACCCGCGCCAGAAATATCGCACTGAATGCCGGCCTGCACTACGTCTACACCGGCAACGTGCATGACGCGCAGGGCGGCACCACCTTCTGCCCGTCGTGCAACCACGCCTTGATCGAGCGCGACTGGTACGAAATCGGCCATTACGATGTCACGCCCCAAGGCACCTGTCCGCAGTGCGGCAGCTCGATAGCGGGAAGATTCGGCAAGTTTGAACAACCCTTTGGCGCACGGCGCATTCCGGTGACACTGCACGGTCATTGAGCCCGGATCGTGCATGGTCCGGGTTGAAAAAAACCGGGGAGCAGCGCAAAATCGGACACCGCTAAAAACAGATAAAAACATCTTGATCGCATTTGCCCCATCCATACCACCCCGTACCACGTTCACCTGCCTGACGAAATCCGGCGGCCATGGTCTGCAGATAAACGCTGCCAAATGAGCTGGCAAACCCTTGCACTGGCCATCGCTGTTTGCACTACGCTGCTCGCCGGCGTAGCCATATGGCACTTCATGCGCTTGACGCGCGACCTGCGCGAGCGTGAGGAGCGCTGGAAACTCGCCATAGAAGGCGCGGGCGACGGCGTATGGGACTGGAACATTCCGACCGACACGGTCGTTTTTTCGCAGCTCTACAAGGAAATGGTCGGCTACACCGACGAGGACATCGCCGCCGACGAAGCGGCCTGGCGCCAGCGTATCCATCCCGAAGACCGTGCTCACGTGGACGAAGCTATTCAAGCTTATCTGCAAGGCCGCACCGACAGCTATTACAACGAACACCGCGTGCTGTGCAAGGACGGCAGCGTCAAATGGGTGCTGGCGCGCGGCATGCTGGTGAGCCGCACGCCTGACGGCAAACCGCTGCGCATGCTTGGCACGCACGCCGATATTACGGCGCGCAAAGTCATGGAAGAGCGCATGCGCCACCTGGCACACTACGACCCGCTCACCGACCTGCCCAACCGGGCGCTGATCACCGATCGTCTGCAGCAGGCAGTCATCAAGGCACGGCGTGACAAGAAGCACATGGCGGTGATGTTTCTCGACCTTGACCGCTTCAAACCGGTCAACGACAACCTGGGCCACGACATCGGCGATCTGTTGTTGAAGCAAGTCGCGCAGCGGCTGTTATTGTGCGTGCGCGCCTCGGATACCGTAGCTCGCATCGGCGGCGACGAGTTTGTCGTGCTCTTGCCGACCATCGAACAGGAGCGCGATGCCACCATCGTCGCCGAAAAGATCCTGCAGGCGCTGGGGCTGCCTTTCGACGTGGCGGAACACCAACTGAGCATTTCCGGCAGTATCGGCATCGCCGCCTATCCCGAGCACGGCGATGACGAGAAACTGCTGTTGATCAACGCCGACATCGCCATGTATCACGCCAAAAAACATGGCCGCAATGACTATCGTTTTTTTGTGCGGGGCATGCAAAGCGCGCAATAAACCTGAAAATCGTTGCTGAACCGCCAAGACGCCAAGAACGCAAAGCTTTTCATTGACTTACCGATGATATCCTTCTCATCATGGGTATGAATGCTCTCCAACCGATAAGGGTTTGATTTACCCTGGCGGCCTTGGCGTCTTGGCGGTTCATCGGCTTTTTCTAGGATAAAGACTCTCATCCTCCGGGTTTAAAACAGTGCCTTCAACCCAGATCGCAGGCATTTTCTGTTAGTTGACAGCATTTCAGACGGCCGCAGACCAATTCCAACATGCTGATTTATATTAAATAATTTAAAAAGTAAAAATATTTTTGATTTTTCGGGAACAAATCAGGATAATTACATCTCATAGTCCTGATGCTATTATCCATGTTAATAACATCTCCTCCCCTCGGGCGGCCTTTATGGCTGCCCATTTTTATTCTGGCTGCCGCAAAATCTGCATGCCTTCCTGTCCGGGACTCGAACCATTCGAGTCTCCCTGCGTCAAATGTTTGCAGCCACCCGGCCGATAAAACAGGCGGCCAATCCCGACGCACGGCACCATTGACCTTGCTTATTGATTTATATCAATATTGGATATGCAGTCACTTTCAACCATCAAAGGCATCCTGTTCGATCTGGACGGCGTGCTTTACGTCGGCTCGCAAGCCATCGAAGGCGCCATCGCCGCAGTAGAAAGGGTTAAAGCCGGCGGCATTGCCTGCCGTTTCGTCACCAACACAAGTACCCTGTCGCTGGCTTCGCTGCAGCGAAAAATCAATGCTTTGGGTTTTTCCGTCGCAACCGGCGAAATCATCAGCGCACCGCACGCCGCATTGCTCTATCTGCGGCGCCAGCCTGAGCCGGTTTGCCGCTTGCTGCTGGCGGACGACGTGAAGCAGGATTTCATGGAGTTTCGCCAGTCGGATAGCGACGCGAACCACATCGTCATCGGCGACATCGGCGATGCCTGGAGTTATGCGCTGCTGAACGAAACCTTCAATTGCCTGGTCAACGGCGCCAATCTCATCGCCATCCACAAGAACCGTTTCTGGCAGACCGAGCACGGCTTGCAGATGGACATCGGCGGCTTTGTCGCGGGGCTGGAATATGCCAGCGGCGTCAAGGCGACGATCATGGGCAAACCTTCTGCCGACTTCTTCCGGATGGCGCTGGCAGACATGGGGCTGCAAGCAGCAGAAGCCGCCATGATAGGCGACGACATCGATGCCGATGTAGGCGGGGCGCAGCAGGCCGGGCTGCGGGGCATACTGGTGCGTACCGGCAAATACCGCCGGAGCCATGCCGATGCATCGGCCATCAAACCCGACAAGACCATAGATTCCATCAAGGATTTACCCCGCATGCTGGGTTTGTAACCCGGAATCAGGGCCTCCGCATTGACCCAACGGCTCGCCTGATTCCGAACGACTTCCGGATAAAGTTGTCCATCACTCTGGCCGGAACAAAACCCTGTTGTTTCAACCACCGCATTCCAGGGAGCCTTCCTTTCCTATTGAAACGGACTCCCGACAGACAGGTTCCGGAGCGAAGGAGAATGAAATGAACCGCAGACTGTATTTCATGTTGCCGGACGTCAAAAGCGCGCAAGTCACCATGAACGAGTTGCTGCTCGCGCGTGTCAACGCAGACCGGATTCACTTTCTTGCCAAGCCGGGCGTATCCCTCGGAGATCTGCCGAAAGCAACCGTCTCCGAACAGACCGACATGCTCGAAGGATGGGAAATCGGCACGGCACTGGGCGCCGCATTGGGATTCCTGGCGGGGCTGCTCGCCGTATGGATCCCGCCATGGCCGTTCACGACGCCCGTCCCGCTGATCGCCATTCCCATATGCGCGTTCATCGGCGCACTGGGCGGCGGCTTGTGGACGACACTGGTAGCAAGCGCCATCCCAGATGCCAGGCTGAAACCGTTTGAACGGCAGCTTGACCAAGGCAAAGTACTGATGATGGTGCAAGTCCCTTTTCACCGGACGCACACCATTCGCGAGCTGGTCGCCAGGACGCACCCGGAAGTCGCCTATGGCGGCACCTGGCCGGCCGAGCATGTAGTGTTCCCGTAAAGCGGCAACGCTGAACCGGTTGCACCGCTGCGTTTCCACCCTGCAAGGGCGGGAGCGGCGGCTTTGCTTGTCAGGTCCGGCCGGCTCATTTACAGTGCACTGCAATCTGTTTGCAATGCGCCGACATGACCAGAAAAACCGCACTCTACACCGCCCACTGCCGTCTCCAGGCCAGAATGGTGGATTTTCACGGCTGGGACCTGCCGCTGCATTACGGCTCGCAGATCGGGGAGCACCACGCGGTACGCCGCGACTGCGGCATGTTCGACATCTCCCACATGTGCGCGGTGGACGTAACCGGCCCGGATGCCAGGGCATTCCTGCTGCGCCTGCTGGCCAACAACATCGCCAGGCTGCAGCAGGCGGGCAAAGCGCTTTACAGTTGCATGCTGAGCGAAACCGGCGGCGTGCTGGACGACCTGATTGTTTATTACCTCGCTGACGATCGTTACCGCGTCGTCGTC
>Ga0172373_10003306_pt1 | contig 23693 bp, 15 predicted proteins | sample Lak10m_2_FD_114546 | JGI IMG/M metagenome (GOLD analysis project Ga0172373, IMG submission 114546) | Freshwater microbial communities from Kabuno Bay, South-Kivu, Congo - kab_092012_10m | ecosystem: Environmental > Aquatic > Freshwater > Lake | place: Democratic Republic of the Congo...
ATGTTCACCACGACCAACTCGACCCCTTAGTTGATGGAGTTGCGACAAACCAAAGCGATCGGCATTTTCAATGATTATCACCGTTGCGTTTGGTACATTAACACCAACCTCAACGACTGTGGTACTAACTAGAATATCGATTTTTCCAGCTGCAAAGTCGGCCATCACCTTGTCTTTTTCTTCGGAAGTCAGTTTTCCATGCAATAAACCGATTTTTCGATGCTTAAAAATGCTGTTTTTTAGGTTATCAAACTCTTTTTTGACGCTTTTTAGGTCATTGTCGGGATTGTCTTCGATAAGATTACAAATATAATATGCTTGCCTGCCAGCGCTTAGTTCTTTGTCAACCATATCATAAAGTTGTTGACGGCTATTGGGCGACCAAATTTTAGTAATAATTGACTTACGTCCTTTTGGCATTTCTTTTAATACACTTATATCCAACTCGCCATAAATCGTAAGAGCAAGACTCCTTGGTATCGGAGTAGCTGTCATGGCCAAAAGATGCGGCATGCGTTCTGATTTTTCGAGCAATTTTTGCCTTTGCTGAACGCCAAAACGATGCTGTTCGTCGATTACTACAAAACCAAGCTTGTGAAATATAACTTTATCTTGAATTAATGCATGAGTGCCGACAACAATATTAATGTCACCCTTTTCAATCGCTTCATATAATTGTTGTTTGGCTTTACCTTTAACCGCACCAGTCAATAAACCGATTTTGATACCAAGGTGTTGGAGTGATTGATTAAGGCTATTGGCGTGCTGAATGGCTAATATTTCAGTTGGCGCCATTATAGCAGTTTGCATACCGTGGCTCGCCACCTGACAAGCTACTAAACCCGCCACGACGGTTTTACCCGAACCAACATCACCTTGTAGCAATCTGTTCATTGGATTCGGCTTTTCCATATCTTGAATTATTTGCCAGGCAGCCAAGCGCTGCGAATCAGTTAAAGCAAATGGTAATTTTTTAACAAAGTTCAAAACGGCCGACTTTTGAAACGGTACTCGCCAACCATCCAACTTTGCGTTGGCATCTCGATTTAGTTGACTAGCCAAAAGCATTTGAAACAACTCTTCGAAAGCTAATCTTTCTTTGGCTTTTTTTATATCATCAAGATTAACCGGAAAGTGCATTGTTGTTATAGCTTGACTTCGGCTCATGAGTTTTTCGGCATCGACGATATCTTTTGGTAAAGATTCAGGCAGTAGCGATATTAACGGTCTTAGCTCGGCAATAATTTTTCGGACAAGATTAGTTTTTAAACCCTTAATAGAACGATATATTGGTAAAACTCGATCAGTTTGAATCGGTAAATCACTTACTTTCTCGGCACTTGGATTCATGAGTTGATAACGACCGTAGCTTAATTCAAAATCGCCCGAAAAATAGTACTCGTCATGAGTTTTTAATTGTTTTTCTCGATATGGCTGATTAAACCAAACTGCCTGAAGTTTAGCGCTGGAATCAGCTAACGTTGCGGTCGTGATTTTTAGCCCACGTCTCACTTGACGCGTTGTTATAGCCTCGCATTTGGCCTTAATTGTAATTTTTCCGGGCTTAACAATTGATATACCCGTAACTTGAGAGAAATCTTCGTAATTTCTTGGTAAAAAATCAATTAAATCACCAACTGTAAAAATCGAAGCTTTGGCAAAATCTTCATAGACTTTTTCGCCCACACCCTTAATTTTACTGAGGTTGGATGATAGATTCATGTTCTAATTGTATCAATTAATCTGTTACCGCCAAAATGCCCTCAAGAACATAGGCGGTATCTTCCCAGCCCTCAACCGCAATCGTATCAATTCCCATAGCCTTGACTGGATAGTCGTTACCGCCCTCATTTAGCTTATCGCCAATAAATAATATGTCTTCTTTGGCAATCGCCATTTCTTCGATTAGCTTCTTCATGCCATAGGCCTTATCAATACCAATCATCGTGACATCTACTGATGTCGTACCACCGGCGCGAACCTCTAGATCTGGCATAGCGCTTGCTACATAATCACGGATTTTTAGCTTTTTCTCACCAGTTGGATCCCAGGCATACTTAAGTTCGGCTGGAGCCTTTTGTCCAAGTGCCGATAAAGTTATTTGTGAACCTCGATCTTCAATAATTTCACCGTGAGGATTCTCTTCCCAATAGCCAAACTTTCTCGCACCTTCTTCTAGAGTTTTTATAATTTTGGCCTTTTGTTCGTCGCTTAAAAAGTTGGCATATTTTCTAACCCACTCTTTGGATAGCTCGTCATACCGAAAGTACTGCGTACCACAAGTCGGCATGAGATGTAAGCGCGCCATTTGTCGATCATCAGCAACTAGCCTATCAACCACCTGAACATTAAATTGGGTGATTGCGCCACCTGATATAACGCAAACGTCATATTTTTTTAATAATTTGCCAAGTAACTCACTCATACGATCAGATATGGGCGACTTGGTAACTGCTAAGGTGTCATCTAAATCAAAAGCTATAACTTTTTTTGTCATAACCTAAATTATAACAAACATTAACGAACTAATATAAAGCTGTTTTTGCCTTTTTTGATTAAACTACGAGAATTAATCGATATATCGTCGCTAATTTTTTGACCATTGACTGATATAGCGCCAGCGCTTATCAATCGCCGCGCATCATTAGTACCGATGGCAAATTCTGAGGCCACAAGGTATTCGACAACCGATAAACCAATTTCTTTGGTTGGTATTTCTTGGGCCAGTACGGTAATATCTTCGTCGCTTAGACTTGAAAAATCAGCACTGCCAAACAAGACATCGGTTACTTTTTCGACGCTTTGGGTTCTTTCGCTACCGTGAACCAGGTTAGTCACCTCGTGCGCTAGAGTTTTTTGAGCTTCGCGAAGGCCTGGGTTAGCATCTTTACGTTTTTCTAGTTCGTCAACCACCTCTTTTGGTAACAATGTATATATTTTAATGTAGTCAATCACACCTTCGTCATCGACATTCAGCCAGAATTGGTAAAATTTGTAGACGCTTGTTTTTTTGGCGTCAAGCCATATCGCGCCGTCTTCTGATTTGCCAAACTTCTTACCAGTAGCTTTATTAATGACTAAAGGCGTTGAATAAACATGGGCTTCTTTGCCTTCAATCCGACGAATAAGATCAACGCCGGTTATTGAATTTCCCCATTGGTCTGCGCCGCAAACTTGCAATGTGACTCCATGTTCACGAAATAAATGCAAAAAATCATAACCTTGAATTAGTGAATAGCTAAACTCGGCGTAGCTAATGCCAGAACCGTCGCTACCTAGTCTAGCCTGAACAAAATCGCGACCTAACATCTGGCTCATCGGTACGTATTTACCGATATTACGCAAGAAATCTAAGTAATTTATATCTTTGAACCAATCATAGTTATCAACAATCGTGAAATTTTTGCCAGCAAATACTTGTCGATATTGCTCGGCAATAGCTGCTTTGTTGCGGGCGATTTCGTCTAAGGCTTTGAGACTACGTTCATCAGCTTTGCCGTCAGGATCGCCGATCATGCCAGTAGCTCCACCAACCAAAAGAAACGCTTTGTAATCATGATCAATAAAATGACGAACCATCATGGTTGCCGCTAAATTACCAATTGTCATGCTGTCGGCGCTTGGATCTACCCCCAGATAGAAAGCTAACGGTTTTTCATCTAGTATTGATATGTTCTCAAATGTCATTTGGTTGACAAAACCGCGCCAAACCAGTTCCTCAGAAAGTTTCATGTAGTCTTCCTATTTAGATTTATATATCTGTTAGTATAACACAGTTTATGTAGTATTATTTTGAATTGATTTCGTTTATGGTGCTATAATGAATGATAGTAAATTATTTATGGGAAGTTTATTACTTGGGTAAAAAATTACAAAAAATACGCACAATGAACGTGTATTCTAATCTCGTTCATGCTCACAGGGCAAAAAAAGATTCCGAGTCGCGCAAGCATGCTCAGTATTTGGCGTCTTTGCCAAAACATCCTGTAAAAAGGTTTTTCTATCGTTTACACCCAAAAAGAGTGCTTAAGTATTGGTTCTCAAAACGCGGTATGTTTATGGCCTTAAAACTTTCGGCCGTTGCGTTAATCTTGCTAGCAATTATTATCGGCGGACTTTTTGCCTATTTTAGAAAAGACCTTGACGCTATCCGACCAGGCGAACTAGCTAAACGTGTTCAAACTACCGTTACTACTTATCTTGATCGAAATGGCAAAGTACTGTGGGAAGACAAAGGCGATGGGAATTATAAATTAGTAGTTGAAAGCGACGAGATTAGTCAATACCTAAAAGACGCGACAGTTGCAATCGAAGATCGTGATTTTTATAGTCATAGTGGCATAAGTGTTCAAGGTTTAGTTAGGGCTGTTTTTAATAACATCGGTGGTGGTGGCACACAGGGCGGATCAACACTCACTCAACAATTAGTCAAACAGGTATTTTTTGCTGATGAAGCTCAAGAACGCGGACTAGCCGGAGTGCCACGCAAGATAAAAGAAATCATCTTGTCGATTGAAGTCGAAAGAATGTACAACAAAGAGCAAATACTTACACTCTATCTTAACGAGTCGCCATATGGCGGCCGACGCAACGGCGCCGAATCGGGCGCGCAAACTTACTTTGGCGTTTCCGCTAAAGACCTGTCACTACCTGAAGCGGCACTGCTAGCTGCCATACCACAAAATCCATCTGTTTACGATCCGTATAACGTCGCCGGTCATAAAGGCTTAATCGCCAGACAACACACTGTGCTAGACAATATGGCTGAGCAAGGCTATATCACCAAAGAGCAGTCCGAAGAAGCAAAAAAGTATCCGATTATCGACCACATTATTCCTGAAGCCAATCAATATGCTGGCGTCAAAGCACCGCACTTTGTCCAAATGGTCAAAGCTGAACTTGAAAATGATCTAGGCAAAGCAACCGTCGGAAAAGGTGGACTAACTGTCAAAACAACTCTTGATCTAAAAATTCAAGCCAAATTGGAAGAGGCCATTAAAGATATGTTTAAATCTTATATCCCAAGTTGGGCTGGCTTTAGTAACGGTGCGGCAACAGTTGAAGACACCAAAACTGGCCAAATTGTAGCTATGGTTGGTAGTCGTGATTTTAATTATCCGGGCTACGGTCAAGATAATGCCGCAACCGCCTATATCCAACCGGGCTCAACAGTTAAACCTCTTGTTTATTCGGAACTGTTTGAGAAAAAAGTAGCTGGTCAAGCTAATTATGGCAGCGGTACTATTTTGAAAGATGAAAACATTGACGCAATTTACGGCGCACAGTTAAGAAACGCCGATCGAAAATTTAAGGGTAATTTAACGATTAGAAGTAGTCTAGCTACTTCGCGTAACATTCCAGCCGTTAAAGCTATGTATATATCGGGTGTCGAGAATACTATCGAGACTATTCACAGTCTTGGTGCGGCAAGTTATTGCACGCAAGGCGACGAAACACAAGTTGGTTTAGCGGCAGCAATCGGTGGCTGTGGTGTGAAACAAGTTGATTTAGTCAACGCTTTCGCTTCGTTAGCTCGCCTGGGAGTATATAAACCATTATCAAATTATTTAGAAGTAAAAAACAATGCCGGCGAAGTTTTGAAAACATGGTCTGATACAGAGGGCGAAAAAGTTATCGATCCACAATCGGCTTATATCGTTAATGACATATTAAATGACGACTCGGCCCGAGCACCACTTAGTGGCTACAACGCCACCGGCATGGTAATTCCTGGCGTTAGAACTTCAACAAAGACAGGTACATCCGACAAGGACGGCAACGCCAAAGATATATGGATGATGAGTTATAGTCCAGCCCTCACTATGGGAGTTTGGTTAGGTAATTCCGATGCCACGATTTTGAAAAATGGCACATCATCAATACCGGGCACAATTATCGCTAAGGTTATGGAGTACGCTCACAAAGAGATCTATGCCAAAGATGGCAAGTGGAAATCAGGCGATTGGTTTGCACGACCATCTGGTATTCAAGTTGTTGGTGGCGAATTATATCCATCTTGGTGGAATAAAAATCAAGGTCAAACCGAAACCAAACTTGCCTTTGATAGAGTTTCCAAGAAAAAAGCAACTAAATATACACCTGACGGTGCCAGAATTGAAATTGATGTCATCAAGATGATTGATCCAGTTACTAAAAAAGACGTTTATATCACACCGGACGACTATGATAGCACTAAAGACGATGATGTTCATAAGGCAAGCGACGTTATGCCAGCCGTGTCAGTTAGCTGGGAAGCCACTAGCGATCCAAACGTTTATACTGTTACGGCTAGCGCCACATCAGGCACGTTCTCAGTAACGAGTGTTCAAATAATGATTGACGGAGTCATAGTTGCGACGATCAACACGCCTGGACCATATACATATAACTATGAAGCAACTTCGTCGGATGGTGAAAGAAGTTTATCGGCAACAGTTATCGACAGTGGCTATTATAGCTCTACTAATAACGGTACGACGCTTCCAGCTTACACCGCACCGTCTACACCTTAAGCTTTTAGATTATTGCTGTTTGTTTACCAAATCAATAAAGCTATGTTCTTTTTGATCGGATTTGTTGCGATTTTGTCGACCAAAAGATTTTTTGTAACTTTTATGTCTAGATAGGGCTTTTGGCTTGCTAAATTCTTGGTTTTTGTCTTCAGCAACAATACGCGCGAACATCATTTTTCCAGCAGCCGTTTGTAGGCTACGAATAAATTCGACTTTTACTTTTTTGCCGATTAAATTATTGGCATGCTCCACAACAACCATTGTGCCATCACCTAAGTGACCAACCGCCTGATGACTGTCTTGGCCCTTTTGTGTGAGCTCAATAACTGTCTGTTCGCCCGGAAGATACGACATCCTTAAACTCATCGCTAAATCATTAACGTTAAGAACTGGTATGCCTTCAACTTTTGCTACTTTGTTAAGATTATAGTCAATCGTACAAATTGCAGCGTCGTGTTCTTTTGCTAACTTTAGCAACTGATTATCAACACCATCTTTAGCGCCTAGACCATCTTGAAATATCGCCATTTTATCACCAAGAATAAGTTGAAGCTCCGACACGACATCAAGACCATGCCTAGCCCGACTGCGTTTTTCATTATCAGAGTTATCAGCCATATATTGTAACTCGCCGATTACGCTTCTTGGAACTAAAAGCTTGCTTGGTAAAAAACCTGTTTTAGCAACGTCAGTTATCCGTCCGTCTATTAGTACCGAAGTATCGACAAATACGACACTAGAATTTCGTTTCTGAATATTCTTTTTACTTAAAACATACGTCAGATATGTGACTTCAAGAAGTATGACCGACAGTATTATGATTGATAGATTTTCCATTATTTTCCTTTATTTATTATTCTTTTGTAAGTAATTTATAAGTGCCAGACGTAAATCTTTTACGCTTTCGACAAACTTATCTTTTTTATTGGTTTGTGGGGCGATGGCTTTAGTAAAGCCAAGTTTTTTAGCTTCAGCAATTCGCCTGTCTGCAACTTGCGCCGATCTAATCTCACCACCCAGGCCAACTTCACCAAACACCACCACACCATCGTCAACTTTGCGTGATGCGGCGGCGCTAGCGATTGCCATACAAACTGCAAGGTCGGCGGCTCGATCGTTCAACTTAATACCACCAACAACGTTAACATATATATCCTTATCTGATAAGCTTAGTTTTGTTCGTCTCTCCATAACAGCTATTAACAAATTGAGGCGATTTAGATCAAAACCACTAGCAGTTCGTTTTGGATAGCCAAAACTAGTTGGACTAACTAGCGCTTGAATCTCAACTAGTAAAGGTCGTGTTCCCTCAATTGTCGCCAAGACCACTGAACCATCAGCACTCTGTCGTTCAGCCAGAAGTGCCGCCGAAGGGTTCTCAACCAAACGCAAACCTTCTTGCCACATCTCAAATATCGCCGCTTCATTGGTAGAGCCAAACCGATTTTTAGCGGCTCGCACCACCTTAAATCCGCCATATCTATCGCCTTCAAATTGCAAAACCACATCGACAAGGTGCTCTAAAACTTTTGGTCCAGCGATACTTCCCTCTTTCGTAACATGACCAACTAAAATCACCGCCGAGCCTGATTGTTTAGCGGCTCGAATAATGGCGTTGCTACTATTGGTAATTTGACTAACCGTACCCGGAGCTGATGATATTTCATCCAACATTAATGTTTGAACCGAATCAACAATCACTAAATCGTAATTTCCTTGTCGAATGGTTGCTGCTATATCACCGGTGTTAACGCTTGAAGCAAAATCTAATTTGTCAGCTCGATCAGCCCCCAACCTAAGCGCCCTAAGTTTAACTTGATTAGACGACTCCTCGCCACTGACATATAAAACCTTATGCTTACCGGCTACATTAGCAGATACCTGTAAAAGTAAAGTCGACTTTCCAATACCTGGCTGGCCGGCTAGTAGCACGACACTACCTGTCAATATACCGCCACCCAAAACCTCATCAAGATCACTAAAACCAGTTTTTAACCTACTTATAACATCGTCGCTCGATATGGATTTGATGGTTTGAACATCTAGTAATTTTCCACTAGTGGCACTTTTAGCAATCGCTGATTTTCCTGAAACATCAATTACTTGTTCTAGCAACGTGTTCCACTGGTCACAATTATCGCACTTGCCCGACCATTTAGTATATGACGCACCACAAGCTTGGCAGACAAATTGAGTTTTGGTTTTTGGCATATTTACTCTCCTTAAAACTATATGGACGGCGACGGAGCAAGCGTACTATCGATGCTATTATAGAGCTTTTCCGATTTAGCGGCGTTTGAGTTATACTCTTTGAGAATTTTGTTATAAGTACTAATATCATCGTTTATCGACAAACGTTCCGATTCAATACTTTCCGACCTTGTCACTAAACTTTGTCTAGCTTGATAAAATTGGGCTTGAGATTCAAAACTTCCATCATTGGCCATTTTATTAAACTCGTCAATATCAGTGTTAAGCGATGCAACTGCGATGTTATATTTTGCTACCCTGTCGTTAATGCTATTAGTTAAATCATTTAATTGTTGTGAAAGCTCTTCTGCGCGATCGTTCAGTTTTTGAAATACGGCACTATATTTCTTATACAAACTGACAACTTTTTGTCTATCGCTAAAAAATCTAGCGTAATACGTCTCCAAGTCATCACTGATATTTGAAATTTCTGTACCAATTACAGAATGAAGTTCATTATACTTTTCACCCGGCTCGGTTCTGGCGTAAAATTCCATCCTATCTTTATATTCTTCGTCGCTTTCAAGCTTTTTATACTCAGCGTCTAGTAATTTTTCAAGATATTGTTTTTCTTCTGTACTTAATCTGGCATAAACAGCGTGTAAGGCTTCGTGAGTTGCTGTTACCTCACGAATACCGTCTAGCTCTTTATCAGTCACATCATAAACATAGATTCGATTATTGGTGTAACAGCCCAAAATCGACATCGTATTTTCAATACTCGAACATACGTTATTAAAGATCTGCGTTGACTCAATTGATGGACGGCTAGCGGCATAAATAAACTTGCCTTCATTATTCATACCAGATCGATTGACTAATTCAACAATCTCACCCGATGTCGGATATTGCCAAATCGTTAATTGATCGACGATATTTTGACGGTTTTGGTAAACAAATAAAGATAATGCCGAGATCAAAAGTACGAATAGGAGATTTATAAAAAATGACTTATTAAATTTCAGACGTAACATCAATGCCGATTTCCTTATTTTTTAGACTAGCAAGCAAAACATTACCCTTTTCAAATTTTCCAGATATAATACCGTCAGCTATCTTACTTTCCAATTCGTTCTGTACAACTCTTCGCAAATGACGAGCTCCGAATTTTTCACTAAACCCAAGTTTAATCAGCTTCGTCTTGACGCTTGGCTTAACTGTTAAATGGATACCTTTTGCAATCAACCTCTGGCTCAGCTCAATAATCAAATTATCAAATATCCGTGAGATATTTTTCCGAGTTAAAGGCCTAAAAGTAATTATACTATCAAAACGATTAATAAGTTCAGGTCTCATTAATTTTGCCAACTCAGTCTCAGCCGCCTCAGCATTGTTAGTATGTATTTGATTCGCCTGTTCGAGATCGCTTTTACTATTAATACCAAAGCCGAGTATCGATTTGTTTGAAATTTTTTCAGTTCCAAGATTGCTAGTTAAAATCACAACCGTGTTACTAAAATTAACTCTCCGACCTTTGGCGTCGGTTAAATATCCATCTTCTAGTATTTGCAGTAGGATATTAAAGATGTCAGGATGTGCTTTTTCAATCTCATCGAATAAAACCACACTATATGGTTGACGTCGAATCTTATCTGTCAACTGCCCGCCGTCATCGTAACCAACATACCCAGCTGGAGCTCCAACCAATCGACTGGCATTATGCTTTTCTCGAAATTCGCTCATATCGATCTTGATCAAGTTATTGTCATTGCCAAAGACTTCACGAGCCAAAACGCGCGCCAATTCAGTTTTACCAACACCAGTTGGCCCCATAAAGACAAAAGAGCCAATTGGTCGATTGCTACTAGCCACACCACTACGACCACGCCTAATCGCAACGGCAACCTTTTTTATAGCTTCGTCTTGACCGATGACAAATTTACTGAGGTGCTTTTCAAGGTTAGTCATTAATTTCGCTTCTGATTTTTGAACACGTTTTATTGGTATGCCGGTTATCATAGATATGGCGCCGGCTATGTCGTCAGTCGTCATAATTACCGACGCTTTTTTTGAATCATTTTGCTTGATCAAATCAATCAATTCATTAACTCGACTGATTCTGGTTTTATAAAGCGCAGCTTTTTCATAATCTTCATTAACCACCGCTTCATCCATTTTTGCGTTCAAATCTTTAATCTCAGCTACGTATCTTCGCAGTTGGCTTGGCTTTTGACCCGATCTCACATGGATATAAGCTGCCGCTTCGTCAATGACATCAATAGCTTTGTCTGGCATAAATCTTTCGCTCATATAACGATCGGCCATCGTAACAGCATCCTCAATCACACTATCATCAATCGTGACATTGTGATGCTTCTCGTAACGGCTTTTTAGGCCTTTTAGTATAGCAATCGTATCTTTGACGCTTGGTTCTGGTACCATAACCGTTTGCAATCGTCTTTCTAGAGCGCTGTCTTTTTCAATATATTTTCGATATTCATCGATAGTCGTTGCACCAATCAACCTAACTTCACCACGAGCAAGCGCCGGTTTTAAGATATTGGCAGCATCGATTGTTCCTTCAGCCGAACCAGCACCTACCAACAAATGCATTTCATCAACAAAAACGATTACATTATCGTCTTGCTTCACTTCGGCTAAAATCCGCTTTAATCTTTCTTCAAATTCACCACGATATTTAGTACCGGCAATCATACCGGCTAAATCAAGTTGAATGATTTTTTTATCCAACAACGCGTCTGGTACATCCTCACTTACAATTCGCTGCGCTAAACCTTCAACAATGGCGGTTTTGCCAACGCCCGGTTCGCCAATTAAAACTGGATTGTTTTTTGTTCGACGACAGAGAATTGTTATAGCGCGGTCTTCTTGTCTGGATCTTCCTAAAACCGGATCAAGTTTACCAGCTTTAGCCAGCGCCGTTAGATCTGTACTAAACAGCGAAAGAATTCCCTTTTGGCGATTTTTTATTACCTTTTCGCTTGTAGCGTTAGAGTCGGATTCATTCACAAATCTGTCCCTACCGCTAAGATAATCATCAAGTTGAATCAACAAACTATCAAAATCAACACCCATATCTCGAAGCAGTACCGCTGCTCGAGAGTTTCTTTGGGTAATAATACTATACAAAATATGTTCAGTGCCAAGATACTCTTGGTGATTTTCTTTAGCGATGTCCCAACTCATTTTAAGAGTCAGCTTGGCCGTTTCGCTTAAGCCCTTAGCTTCTGGACTAACTACAACCGTAACCGGCGCTAAATTAAGAGCTACCCTAGCTTTATCAAGCGTTACACCGACATCCGCCAGGACTTTCGCTCCAACCGAGGATAACTGCGCCAGCATTCCTAACAGAAGATGTTCAGTTCCGACATATGGGCTACCGTAGCCCTGAGCAATAATTCCGGCATGATGCAAAGAGGTCCGAGCATTATCGGTCAAGTGCGCAATAAACTCCGAAAAATCATCACCCATATAGTCATATTATAACCTATTTGAGTGATCGTCAGCCAGTAGCAACGATTATTCAGCCGATTCTTCAACAGCGTTTAATAAGCTATCTTCGATGTTCTTTTTTGGCGCCGCTACTGCTGGTTTCGTAGCAACCTGCTGCTCAATATCAAGCTCAAAGCCAGTCAAACGACTAGCCAGACGAACATTTTGACCAGCCCGACCAATCGCAATTGACTGCTGATCTTCGTTAACAAACACCTTAGCGGTTTTAGCTGATTTATCAATTACAACCTTTTGTACCTCAGCTGGACTAAGAGAATTTTTAATGAATTGCTCATCGTCTTTATCGTAGGCGATAATATCAATCTTTTCTTGATTGCCAATTTCGTTCATAACGGCCTGAACACGCGTTCCGTGTCCACCAACAAATGTGCCCACCGGATCAACACCAGGCACAGTGCTGGCAACTGCAATTTTGGTGCGACGTCCAGCTTCCCTAGCGATAGATTTAATCTCAACCGCACCAGTTTCAATTTCTGGAACCTCTTGACGGAACAAGTACTCAATAAATTGCTCGTTACCGCGACTCAAAATTAATTGCGGACCGCGATTATCTCTTTCAATATCTTTAATATAAACTTTAAGACGGCTTCCAACACCATAGTATTCGCCTTGAATTTGCTCGCTTTGAGGGATAATACCAACCGCCTTACCGAGATCAATTCTAACCACTCGTGGCTCAACCCGTTGGACTGTACCATTGACGACGGTACCGATTTTATCTTCATATTCTGCCAAAACTACTTCGCGTTCAGCTTCGCGCAACCTTTGAAGAACAACCTGCTTAGCAGTTTGAGCTGCAACTCGTCCAAATGATGTAACGCTATATTGCTTTTCGACGGTTTCGCCTAATATCGCGCCTTTTTTAAGTTTTTTGGCATCAGCCAAACTTATTTCCGTGGCAGGCGATGACACTTCGTCAACTATCATATAAGAAACAAAAACCTGGGCTGAACCATCATTAATGTTGAGCTCACATCTAACATCTTGTTCGCGCTCGCCATTATCACGTCGCCAAGCGGCAGCAATTGCTTGCTCGATAACCGACAAGACTGTCTCTTCTGGCAAATTTTTTTCTTCAGCAATGGTATGAACAGCCAATACTAGTTGCTTGATATTTACTTCTTCCATTTTATTTACTCCTTATTCCTTATATTTATAAACACTCTGTTGTCTATTAAAAAAGTCGACCTGCCGGCCGACGATTACGCAATGTACTACTACCATTATAGCAAAAAACTATTCGTTTGGCAATAGCTGGCCTGGACACCTATCAAGGACCGTCTGCATTGCGTCACGCTCTGAGCTTGTTACCCACAACTGATATTTAATCTTTACCGCTATTTGTCTTGAAACATAATAACATCTAAAATCCTTGTTAGCGGGAAGCCAAGTTGCGGCATCACCGTCACTTTTTTGCTGATTTGCTTGACCGTCAACTGCAAGTAGCTCCAAAGGATCGTTAGCAAGTTCTATTCTTTTATCTAAGCTTAGATTTTGAGCACCTTTTTGCCAGGCGTCAGAAAGTGCTACAACATGATCAATTTGAACTAAACCACTAGTCTCATTACCGCGCTTAAAATCGAGAATCTTGCCTGTATATGGATCACTTAGGGTACCACTTAAAACATTACAATTTAGATCAACAACAACGTTATCTAGGTCACGGTTTAAGATGATATTTCTGGTATCACACCCCAAAATACTACTCCAATCACCACCAAATTGCTCTCTTGAATAGTTGGTTCTTGGCGCCCGACCTTTGATTTCTAAATCGTCGAGATATTGCAGGGCGGTTTTGGTATCGTTTACAGATTGATTAATGTATTTATATTGAGGCGAAGCGTAGTCAATGCTCGAAAAAATTGCAAAGCAAATAAACACTGCAAAAATTAAAAATGCACTAACCCGACGATATCTCATATCTAGTTTTATTATAATCTAAGTAATTTCAGATGATACAATAGATAGCATGCTAACCGTACCAAGACTTATTAAACATTTCATACCAAAAAGTTATCAAATTAAACTTGACCTTAAAAGATCAGAAAGACAATTTTACGGTAAGGTTATTATTGTTGGTCAACAACTCGATAAAGACAGGATAATTTTACATAGTAAAGATTTAACGATTGAGTCAGTTCTAGTCAACAACCAAATAGCTGAACATGGTGTTCAAAAAAATGATGAGTTGATTATTAATAATAAGCAAGATCTCAACAATCATAATCAAATAATTGAAATTGATTTTAGCGGTAAAATCACCGACTCAATGCACGGGTTATATCCATGTTATTTTGATTTTAATGGCGAAAAAAAGGAATTACTTGCCACTCAGTTTGAAAGTCACCACGCGAGAGAAGTCTTTCCTTGTATCGATGAACCAGAGGCAAAAGCTACATACGATTTAACGCTAATTACTGAAACGGGCGTGATTGTTCTTGGCAATATGCCAATTAAACACCAATCAAGTTTAGAAAACCGTCTGCACACAACCTTTAATACTACGCCGATTATGAGCAGCTATTTATTAGCTTTTGTAGTGGGTGATTTACATAAAAAAACCGGCTACACCAAATCTGGAACGGAAGTAAATGTTTGGGCAACCGTTGCTCAGCCAAGTTCAAGTCTTGATTTTGCACTTGATATAGCGATTCGAACGACCGATTTTTATAATGATTATTTTGATACGCCCTACCCATTGCCAAAATGCGACCACGTCGCTTTGCCCGATTTTTCATCTGGCGCAATGGAGAACTGGGGTTTAATCACATATCGTGAAGTCGCTTTATTGGTTGAGCCGGGCATTACGTCTATTTTTAGTCGCCATTACGCTGCTCTAGTCATTGCTCACGAATTGAGTCATCAGTGGTTTGGCAATCTTGTAACAATGAAATGGTGGAACGACCTATGGCTAAACGAAAGCTTTGCCACGATGATGGAATATGTAGCCATAAGCGCTATCGAGCCAGACTGGGATGTTTGGTCGGATTTTGATGATCACGAAACAATTGTCGCTTTACAACGCGACAGTCTTAAGGGCGTTCAGCCAGTTCAAACTGAAGTTAATCATCCAGATGAGATAAATACACTCTTTGATGGCGCAATCGTTTATGCAAAAGGCGCAAGGTTACTCCGAATGATGCGAAAGTATATTGGCGACGACGCGTTTCAGAAAGGCTTAAAAGACTATTTCAAAGCTCATGCCTACAAAAACACTGAGGCTAATGATCTTTGGCTATCACTCGAAAGCGTAAGTCAAAAAAACGTATCAACAATGATGAACAAGTGGTTAACACAACCAGGCTTTCCAGTTGTTAACGTAGAAATCAATAATGATATAGTCAATATTTCACAAAAACGTTTGACAGATATTTCAGAGTCAGATTCAACAAGCCTTTGGCCAATCCCGCTTAATGCCAATTACTCTGAAATACCAGACATTCTGGAAGAGCCTAATCTTAGCGTCAAGAAAGTCAGCACCGGTACGCTTCGCTTAAATATTGGCAATTCAGCGCATTTTGTCACTAATTATAGTCATGATTTGCTCGGTCAGTATATTGCGGATATCAAATCGGAAAAACTAGGTCACACCGATCGTTTGCAACTTCTAAATGAGCAGTCTATTTTGGTCAAGGCTGGCATTACGCCAAGTCACGAAATGATCCATCTTTTACAGGCTTACCAGAATGAAACTACCGAACAAGTATGGAGCATTATTAGTTATTGTATTGGTGATCTAAAAAAATTCACCGAAAATGATGAAAATACTGAAAACCAGCTAAAACAATATGCTAAAGGCTTAGCGATTAATCAGTTTTCAAAACTCGGCTGGGATATCATTCCAAATGAGTCTGAAAGTCAAACCAAACTTCGTCTTTACTTGGCGGGCTTAATGGCCTTTAGTGAAGATCTAAAAGCCACAAAACAAGCAATTGAAATATACAACTCAAAACCTTTTGAAAAGTTGACACCTGAAATTCGTGGCGTTGAGCTTTCTATTTATATCAGAAATAGTAGCGACAAGCAGTTAGTTAAAAATCTGCTCGAAACTTATAAAAAAACTGTCTTTGCAGACGTTAAGTTAGACATATGCAATGGTCTGACATCAGTTCGAAACAAAGAACTAATCGAATTATTGCTTGAAAGCATTAAAGACCCCTCTATTATTCGACCGCAAGACGCCCCTCGCTGGATTGCCTACTTGCTGGCCGGAAAATATGCGAGACAACAAACCTGGGATTGGCTACGTTATAACTGGGCTTGGATTGAAACCACCTTTGCTAATGATAAAAGCTTCGATGATTTTCCACGCTACACCGCACAATCTCTAACCACCGAAGATCATCTTAAACAGTATCAAGAATTTTTCTTGCCACTTCGATCTAATCCAATGCTAAAGCGCAATATCGACATGGGTATTGTTGACATAACAAACCGCGTTAATCGTATCAAGCGCGACGGCGAAAATGTACGAAAAGCTCTACTCAACCTCAATTAAATCTTCGATTTTTGTTGGATTTGAACCAGTCACCGAGATTACAGCAAGACGCTGATCAAGACCACAGATTTTCTTAGATTCTATATAATAATTAGCCGCAAAACGCATTTGTTTAAGTTTTTTCGCACCAACCGCCGACATTCCACCACCGTGACTAGCATTTTTGCGATACTTTACCTCTGTAAAGTACATAATATCACCACAGATTGAAACAATGTCGATTTCACAAAGTTTTGTTTTCCAGTTTCTATCAACTATTTCATGTCCACAACTTTTAAGATATTTCGCCGCTTCATCCTCGGCATAATTGCCAATAACTTTACTAGTTAAGGCATATTTTTTAAGTGGCGCAAATGATAGGCGGTGAATTGGCGTGACACCATGCTTTTCGATTGCCTTAAGATGTTTTTCGGTTCCATAGCCAACGTGATTATCAAAACCATAATCACGATATATCTTGCCTTGTTCTTTCATAAAATTATCACGAGCTACTTTTGCAATAATCGATGCCGCCGAAACACTAGGCACCAACAAGTCAGCTTTTTTCATCAAAGTTACGTATTTACCCTTTTTGGTCTCAGACAAAAAGTTAATCGTACCATCAATAATAATTTCATGATAGGGAGTTTTAATTTGTTGAACGGCATTAATTGTGGCTTGACGCAAAGCCACCGATAATCCTATCCTGTCAATTTCTTTAGCCTCAACCCACCCTAATCCAAAACCAGCTGCTTGAGACCGAATAATTTTATCGAGCTCTTCACGACGTTTTTTGGATAGTTTCTTACTATCTGTCTGACCGTCTATTTGGACGCCACCCAAGACCACCGCTCCAACAACCAATGGTCCAGCCCAAGAACCCCGCCCAACTTCATCAACTCCTAATATCATACTAATAGTATAGCAACAGTAATTTTGTAAAATAAAAATATACCGTTACAATCACGGTATATTTTATTTATTAATTTAAGCTTGCTGTTCGTGTCTTGCTTCGACTTCAGCTTGTTTTGCTACTAGTTCGGCTTCAACAGCTTCTTTTTCAGCTTGCTTAGCTTCGGCATCAGCACGTGCCAGCTCCTTCAAGCGAGCCGTCTCTTCTTCAGCGTGTTTATCATGAACATCATTAACAGTTTCACGATCAAAACTAACGCCTTTCAATCTTGAACCCTTACCGCTTCTATCACGCATGAAACTCAAGAAATTACGTCTAACTTTAGAACGACGAACGATTTGAATCTTCTCAACTAGTGGGCTGTGAAGTAAAAAGCTTTTTTCAACACCAACGCCACTCGCAACTTTACGAACCGTAATTCGCGCAGTATGAGATTTCATTCGATCGGTGCGAATAACGACACCTTCGAACATCTGAATACGTTCCTTGGAACCTTCTTTAATTTTTTGGTAAACACGAACTGTATCGCCGCTTTTTACATCAACGACCTTTTGCTTCTTTTGAGCATCATTGACTTTTTTAATTAACTCGAAACTCATTTCAAACTCGCCTTTAATTTTTATAGATTACAATCGCTATTCACTATACCACATTATCTTAATCTGTGGAAGAGGTATTTTAGATGACTTTGTTAATCTCATCAAGCGTGGTTTCTCCCTTAAGCGCCGCCAAAACACCACGTTCTAAAAGTGTAACCATGCCAGATTTTCTGGCCGCTTGCTCAATCACTTCCGTATGTACGTCTTTCTCGTCGCCACGTAAGAAACGTTGAATGTCGTCACCAACCACCATTTGTTCCATTATGACAATACGACCACTATATCCAAAAGGCGAAGATTCACTGACAACCGGTCGCCATAATTTGAAATTTTCTAAATCAGGCTTCTCAACATGTGCTGGCAAATCTTTCAAAGCATGCTTAACCCAATTTTTGGTCGCCTCATCCGGCTCATATTCTTCTTTGGTATTATCATCAAGCCGTCTCACTAAACGCTGGGCAATAACTAGCCTTATAGCCGAACTAAAAATCGGATTTACACCAATTAAGTCAATCATGCGACTAAAAGCCGCGGCCGATGAAGTGGCGTGAAAGCTCGATAGTACTAAATGACCAGTTATTGAAGCTTGGATTGCGGTCTTAGCAGTATCGGCATCTCGGATTTCACCCACCATCACCACATCTGGATCCAACCTAAGCACCGATCGTAAACCATCGGCAAAACTTTGACCACTTGTGGTGTCAATTGGAATTTGCGAAATTCCAGAAATACCATATTCAATTGGGTCTTCTAGAGTGATAATCTTACGAGTTGTGTTATTGAGAGCATTTATCATGCTATATAAGGTTGTTGATTTACCGCTTCCAGTTGGACCAACCATCAAAACCATACCACGAGGATGACTAATGATTTCACTTATTTCCGACTTTTCTTGATCGCCGATGCCCAATCGGTCAAGATTTAACATTGACTCATCAAAATTAAACAAACGCAAAACCGCATCTTGACCATACATAGTTGGTATTGTCTCGATACGAAGATTTAAAAGATGAGTTTCACTTTCGGTCGTAATTTCTTTTTGCATATGGCCAGACTGTGGTTCAGTAGCAGCGGTCGAGATATTGGCTTTTGATGCCAGAGCGCCAAGAATAACTCGATAGCGATCGCTGCTCAAATCGGCGACTGGATGCAAAACGCCGTCGATTCGCATTCGAACTCGTATGTTATTGCGTTGATTTTCAATATGAATATCACTAGCGCCTAATTTATCGGCTTGATTAATAAGATAATCGAAGACCTCGTCACTACCAACCGAGTTGAGTGTTTGGCTAACTTTAACAAGAGTGTCACTATCGCCTTCCTTGGCGATTTTAATATCATCATGAACTACTTTCACAACCGGATCATATCTATCCATTAGTTGACGATAACCACTATTGCTAATCAAGAAGAACTGTATATTATGACCAACACTGTTATATTGATTGGTTAAATCACGAATAAACGACTGTGGAGTTTGTGTGGTAACTCCAAATTGCCAAGCCTGGGCTTCATTACCGGCAACAAGCGGTACAATTCGATTTTGATGCATTATTGGTATTTCGAGAACGCCATTGGTTAGCTCAAGAGTCTTTTCAATCGGACGCAAATCAAGATAGCGAATTGCCAAAATAGCCGCACGTTGGGCGGTCGATTGCTCGTCTTGCTCACGACGAGCTTGCATAATTTTATCTTCTTCCATTAGCACTAATATAGCATAAGCTCAAGCGTTTTGACATTGTTTTAAGGTATATTGATAATAGCGAGTGAGTGCTCAACTCTTATAGATAAACCATGTCGTCTTGTCCATTCATCAACCGCTTTGGCAACACCGGGTAAGGCAGGGTTTGAATAATCATCGACAACAATTATCGCACCTTTTGAAAGATGGTTTCGTAAAAGTCGTAGCGGGTCGACGATTGACATGTAGTAATCACCGTCCAAATAAGCAAACGCCACTTTGTCGGGAATATCTCCTAAGGTAAGATCACTAAACCAAGCTTTCTTAATATGTTTAATTATTACACCGTTTTTTGCTATATTTATTTGGAACTGTTTTTTCGATACCGATAACTCGCCAGGCCGAAATGATTCACCAAGCGGACTTACATCAAAACTAGTTTTTTCTGGTAATCCCTCAAAAGAATCATAAACATACAACTCTCGATCACTTAATCCGGCAATAGTCTTAGCCAGATAGACGCTTGTCGTTCCAACGTAACAGCCAAATTCTGTGATATCACCTGGTACTTTTTGAGTAATAACACGAGCCAGTTCTCGCAAGATTATGTCTATTTCTTGTTGATTAACTTGATCGGATAGTAAGCTCATTGTCTTTACTAGACTAGCTAACCAAGACAAAATATGCAAATTTGTCATAGCATCAATGCTACAATTATTTTACATGCCAGAAATAATAGTTATTGCTCACAATATCAGATCAACCCACAATATCGGTTCGATTTTTCGCACAGCCGATGGATTTGGTGTAAAAAAGATAATTTTAAGTGGTTACAGTCCATATCCAAAGATTAAAAATGACAAGCGCTTGCCACATATTTCCGAAAAATTATCTCATCAAATTCATAAAACGGCACTCGGTGCTGAAATGTTAGTTGACTTTGAATATCAGTCCATGCCCAATTTTGAAGATTTAAAAAACAAAGGTTATGAGATAGTTGGCCTTGAACAAGACAAGACTAGCATTTGTATCAGAGACTTTAAGCCAAAAACTAAAACTGCTTTATTGATTGGTGAAGAAGTTCACGGCATAGACAAAGCACTAATCAAGCAATGCGACAAAATCATTGAGATTCCAATGATTGGCAAAAAAGAATCGTTTAATGTCAGCGTTGCCACAGGTATCGCACTCTTCGCTTTAACTAAATAACTACTTAACAACAACGCAATCTTCACCGATAACTTTGACTAGTTCAGCCAGTAAGGTATCATTCAAGTCAACTTTGAATGGTAGTTTTACCGCCGATTTCTTTTCAGTTCCTAAGACCAAAACGATATCGCTAGCCCCGGGATGATTGCTACAATGACGCTTGAGATTGATTAGTAAATCGTGATCATCGGGGTTTTTAACGTGCACAAATAATTTTTTGTATAGCTCGGCCTCGATAGGTTTTGTCATCTTTGGGCTCTCATTAGTAGCCAAAACCTTAACTGAAGTTTTTGTAACAGATACGCCCGACTTACGACGTGAAGCCTTCGGTTTTTCCATTTTTTTACCAATCGATTCATAACTGCTTAAGTCTTGGTCGGTCAAAAACTGTAGCTCTTCGGCAATAATTTTTGCGTCACTGGAAAGATTGCCATCACGATCACGTGCGTTGACTTTTCCGGCAACTTTTATAACTACGTCTTGGATTAATTTGGCACCATATTGTTCATAAAGATTTGGGAAAATTATTACTTCGCCCTCACCCAGCCTATCTTCAATACCGACAAAAGCCATTTTGGTACCATTTTTTGTAACAATCGTGCGAACTGTTGAAATTATTCCACCAACTGTTAACTTTTTATTATCAATATCAGCTGATATTTGACTTAGCGGTATGGTTTGCTCTTCAAAAAATACGTCATAATTGTCGAGAGGATGGGCACTAATATACAAGCCCATTAGTTCTCTCTCCCACGCCAAACGTTCGCGATCGGTATGTTTAACTGGCGCAGTTTGTAATGTAACAGTTGACTGAACCTGAGCTGCATCGCCCAAACTACCAAATAAATCAGTCTGGCCGCTTGATATATCCTTTTGAACCTTTGATGCAAAAGCCTGAATCATATCTAAGTTAAACAACAAGTCAGATCGGTCACCAAGACTATCAAAACCGCCTGATTTAATCAGTGATTCCCAGGCCTTTTTATTAAATTTACTTGGCGATACTCGTTTCGCAAAATCTTCCACACTTGTAAATTTTCCGTTTTCACGAGCCCGTAAAATTTCTTCTACCGCACCAGTCCCAACGCCCTTAACTGCCGCCATACCAAAGCGGATTTCTCGTTTTTCCGGAACAACAGCAAACTCCACAAATCCCTGATTAATATCAGGTGGCAAGACTTTTATATCCATATGTTTACATTCATTAATTTCGATTGCTAACCTGTCGATATCACCATGGTCACTCGTCATTAAAGCGGCCATAAAAGCGGCGGGATAATGAGCTTTTAGATAGGCGGTTTGATAAGCAATCAAACCATAACAAGCAGCATGAGACTTGTTGAAGCAGTAATTCGCAAACTCTTCAAGTTGTGCCCAAAATTTTTCAGCCAAAGCCGGATCAGCCTTGCTGTGTTTAACCGCACCCTCTACGAAATCGACTTTAACTTTGCGCATTAAATCGATTTTCTTTTTACCAACGGCTTTTCTCAGAGTGTCAGCTTGACCACCGGTAAAACCGGCAAAATCTTTTGAAATTTGCATAAACTGTTCCTGATAAACCAAGATTCCGTAAGTTTCTTTAAGGGCATTTTCAAATTTTGGATGAAGATAAGTTATTTTTTCTTGTCCATGCTTTCTTTTAATAAAACTGTCGATAAATTGCATTGGACCAGGTCGATAAAGCGCAACCATGGCGATAATATCACCGAAGGCTGAAGGTTTTAATTCGCGCAAGTATCGTTTCATTCCGGCTGATTCTAGCTGAAAGACACCAGTTGTTTCGCCTCTTTGCAAAAGGGCGTAAGTTTCTTGGTCATCAAGCGGTATGCTATCAATATCAATTTTTGTACCATAGACTTTCTTAATGATTCTAAGAGTATTATTAATTGTTGTTAGATTTGACAATCCCAAAAAGTCCATTTTCAAAAGACCAAGCTCTTCCACTGGCCCCATAGGATATTGAGTTGCCACCACGCCCTTTTGAGCCATTTCAAGCGGTACGAATTTAACAATATCATCGGGTGCAATCACGACACCGGCCGCATGAACGCCATGTGATCGAATTGTTCCCTCAAGTCTAACCGCAAAATCAAAAACTTTCTTGGCGGTCGGGTTTGTCTCATATTCATGCTTTAAATCCAAGTCTTTTTCGATACTAACTTTTAGTGGTATATGCTTACCTTGAACTGGTGGTGGAATCATTTTTGACATTCTGTCCGCTTCGGCATATGGGACCTGAAGAACCCGAGCAACATCACGAACGGCAGCTCGCGCCGCCATACGACCAAAAGTTACGATATTAGCTACTCGTCCGGCACCATATTTATCGGCACAATAGGCAATAACTTCGTCACGCCTAGTATCCTGAATATCAATATCAACATCGGGCATACTGATACGATCAGGATTTAAGAATCTTTCAAACAGCAAATCATATTGAAGCGGATCAAGCTCAGTAATTCTTAAGGCATAAGCCAAGATTGATCCTGCCGCACTACCGCGACCAGGACCAAAAATTATGCCTTGAGCCTTTCCCCAATTAATAAAGTCTTGAACAATCAAAAAGTATCCATTAAAG
>Ga0172373_10003307_pt1 | contig 23692 bp, 30 predicted proteins | sample Lak10m_2_FD_114546 | JGI IMG/M metagenome (GOLD analysis project Ga0172373, IMG submission 114546) | Freshwater microbial communities from Kabuno Bay, South-Kivu, Congo - kab_092012_10m | ecosystem: Environmental > Aquatic > Freshwater > Lake | place: Democratic Republic of the Congo...
AAAAAGGCCGCTTTGGGCCTTTTTCAGCAACCCTGCCAGGTACTTCTGGGCCTCGTCTCCGACGAGGCCGGATCAACACCTAGCAGGTGCTGAAAAACGCAAAGCCGTTTTTCAGCAGCCTGCCAGGGCGAGACGAAGATCGAGGACGAGCTCGATTTCTATCATGTGGCCGGCGACAAGGAGAAGGAAGACTCCATCATTGTGTGGCGCAAGCAGGCGAACTTTGCCTATATGGTCGCCTGGGGCGCCTTCGGCGGCAGCGTCGCGGTCCTCGGCGGCGGCCTCGGCCTGATGGCGGCCCAGGGCGGCTTCCAGGACGAGAACTACCCCGCCAGCGAAAACGGCTGACGCCGGCGCAGTGAGTGACTGCGAGGGGAGCCCTTGAGGGGGTGGGCCCTGGCCCACCCTCTTTGCTCCGCCTCGCGCTGCTGTGGAGGCCGTCGTGCCTCACGGCACGGTCGGACGGGGGGCGTCGACGCAGCCATCACCCGCAGCGTCGGCGGCGGTTTCGAACGCGGCGAGCTCGTCGGCGCACACGGCCTCACGATCGGCGTCGCAGCCAGCGTCGGCGAAGCAGGCATAGACAGCGAGAGCAGCAGCCTCGGCGTCCGCGCCGCAGCGCGCGCTCATCTCGGCAAGCGCTCCCTCACGCTCACTCGCGCAGCCGGCGACATTGAAGCCGTCGTCACAATCCGTCTGCGAGCTGCACGCGGCCGCGATCTCATCGTGTGAACAGGCCGTCAGGGGCAGCACACACGAAAGAGCCAACGCCAGGGTCATCTTCGAAATCGGTGTCATGTCTCACTCCTGGCGCCAGAGTGCCAGAAGCGCGGCCGCCGTGCTCGGCCAATCGAGGTGCGCGCGGGCCTCGGCCTGCGTCGGTGTGCCCCATGCTTCGGATGACATCGTCGTGAGCCTACGCCACCCCCGGGCGACCATCACGCCACCATCGGCCTCAGCCTGCTGCTGCGGCTGCATCGGCGTCGTGACCACACCGGGGCCCGACGGTGGTCGGGCCCCGGGCATGCACCTCAGCCGTCGCTGAAGTCGAGCAGCACCCAGGCGGCAGCGGCGCCCCAGGCGCTGGCCGGGTCCTCCGGGCCGAGCCCGACGCGGCCGTTTTCGTCGACGGGGGCCTCGTCGTCGCTCACGAGCACGACGTCGATGGTCTGGTCGAAGCGTCCGTCGCCGTCGATGTCGATGACGGCGATGAACAGATCGGCGGCCTCGTCGGCGGGCAGGAAGGCCTGCACGAATCCGTCGTCGTCGATGACGGTGTCGACCGCTTCGCCGACGAGGGCGACGCCGCAGGACCGCATGAAGGCCGCCACCGTCACGGGCGTGCCGCCGAGGCTGTCATCGACCTTGCCCTCGACCCGCAGTCCGTGGCCGATGAGCCCGGTGGCCACCCGCGCGGCGCCCGGAATCGGCGCCGCTGTCGCGACGGCGGTGGTGTCTGTGGCCGGCGCCTCCGGCGGGGCAGGGAGGTCGGCGCAGGCGGCGCCGAGGAGGGTGAAGGAGAGGGCAAGGATGGCAGGGGGCGATCGCATGGTTCCTTTCGTGCACGGCGAAGGGCGCCGGCATGGACACGATCGTGCGGGGTGATCGGGCTTCGGACCATCCGCATTTCTGGAACTCTATGCTTCGGAAATGCCGAACCATCAGACCGGCGCCCACATGGATCTCCAGAACCTCCGCTGCTTCGTCGCGGCGGCCACGGCGCCCACCTTCGCCGCGGCGGCCCGGAGCGTGGCGTTGTCGCCGGCGAGCCTGTCGGAGCGGGTGAAGGCCCTCGAAGACGCCCTCGACGTCGACCTCTTCGTCCAGCAGGGCCGTCGCAAGATCCCGAGTCCCGATGGTGAGCGGCTGCTGCCGACGGCCCGCGCCATCCTGCGGGACGTCGACGGTCTGCGGGCCCTTGCCTGGTCGGAGGAGACGACGGCGCCGTGGTCCCTCACGATCGGCACCCGCTTCGAGCTCGGGCTCTCGTGGCTCGTCCCGCTCCTTGGCGTGCTCGAGCGGGAGGTCCCGCAGCGCAGCCTCCACCTTGCCTTCGGCGACACGCGCGAGCTCATGCGTCGGCTCGGCGACGACGTGGACGCCGTCGTCACGAGCGCGCGCCTCGCGGGCGAGCGGCTTGTCACGGTGCCCCTGCACCCGGAGCACTACGCCTTCGTCGGCAGCGCCGCGCTGCTGTTGCGGGTGCCGCTGCGCCAGGCGCGCGACGCGGCGCTGCACACGCTCATCGACGCCGACCCCGGCCTGCCGCTGTTCCGCTACTTCCTCGACGCCACGCCGGCCACCGAGACGTGGTCGTTCCAGCGCACCGCGTGTCTCGGCAGCATCGCCGCCATCCGCGCCCGTGTCCTCGAGGGGGCCGGTGTCGCGGTGCTGCCCCGCTCCCTCATCGCCGCCGATCTCCGCCAGCGTCGGCTGCGTGTCCTCGTGCCCCGCCGCGCCCTTCCCCACGATTACTTCCGGCTCGTGTGGCGCCAGGGGCACCCGCGCGACCTCGAGCTGCGCGGCCTCGCCCATCGCCTCGCGCGCGCCCCGCTGCGGTGAGGCAACAGCCTCAGGCCGGCGGCAGTCCGCCGTCGCGGCGGGCCTTCAGCGCCACGAGCCGACGCTGGATCTCGTCGCGGGCGACGCGGAAGCGCTGGCGACGCTCGTCGTCGTCCTTTGCCGTGCCCTTGTCGTCGGGGTCCGGCAGGGGCCAGTGCACACGCTTCGCCCGGGACAGAAAGACCGGGCAGACCTCCTCGGCGCACAGCGTGATGACGAGGTCGACGCTGGCGGGGTCGATGGTGTCGACGGACTTCGACGTGTGCGTCGTCAGATCGATCCCCAGCTCGGCCATCGCCGCGATCGCGAAGGGATTGACCCGCGACGGCTGCGAGCCCGCCGACTGCACCCGCACGGCGTCACCGAAGACGGCGCGGGCGAGGCCCTCGGCCATCTGCGAGCGGGCCGAATTGGCGACACAGAGAAACAGCAGGCTGGAGAACGACGGCGACGACGACATGGCGGACTCCGAGGCGCAGGGCAGGGGTCAGGTGGCGGGGAACCAGTGCTTCGTGCGGTGGGCGAAGGCCACCAGCGACAGCATGACCGGCACCTCGATGAGCACGCCGACGACGGTGGCGAGTGCTGCGCCCGACGACAGGCCAAAGAGGCTGATGGCGACGGCGACGGCGAGCTCGAAGAAGTTCGAGGTGCCGATCATGGCGGCGGGGGCCGCAATATTGAACGGCAGCTTTAGGAGCTTCGCGCCGGCGTAGGAGATGGCGAAGATGCCGTAGCTCTGCAGCAGCAGCGGAATGGCGATGAGCACGACGCGCACCGGTGAAGCGACGATGGTCTCGGCCTGGAAGCCGAAGAGCAGCACGACGGTGAGCAGCAGGCCCACGATCGACGTCGGCTTGAGCTGTGCGCCGAGCCGCACGAGCCGCTCCCGCGTGAGCAGGCGCTGGGTGAGGATGCCGAGGCCGAGCGGGATGACGATGAAGATGACGACGGAGGCGATGAGGGTCTCCCACGGCACCGTGATGTTCGTGACGCCGAGAAGCAGGCCGGCGATGGGGGCGAAGGCAAAGACCATGATGAGGTCGTTCACCGAGACCTGCACCAGCGTGTAGTTGGCGTCGCCATCGGTGAGGTGGCTCCAGACGAATACCATCGCCGTGCAGGGGGCGACGCCGAGGAGGATCATGCCGGCGACGTAGCTCTCGGCGTCGCTCGTCGGGATGAGGCCCGAAAACACCGTGTGCATGAAGAACACGCCGAGGGCGGCCATCGTGAAGGGTTTGATGAGCCAGTTCACCACCAGCGTGAGGGCGAGGCCCTTCGGCTTGCGGCCGACGTCCCTGAGGCACGAGGGGTCGACCTTCAACATCATCGGATAGACCATCAGCCAGATGAGGACGGCGACGACGAGGTTGACGCGGGCGACCTCGATGGCGGCGACGGCCTGGAAGGCGCCGGGCACGACGAGGCCGAGGCCGACGCCGACAGCGATGGCGAGGGCGACCCACACCGAGAGGAAGCGTTCAAACAGACCCATGGAGAAGACCGCCAGGTGACAGATGCAGACGTCACGTCGACGACGCCGACGGGAGACTGGGCGCCTCACAGCGCCGCGATGAGGACCTTCAGGCGTCGCAGCGCGCGGGGCTCGACGCAGTAGCAGACACGGGGGCCGTCGACCTCGCCACGGATGAGCCCGGCCTCCTTGAGAACCTTGAGGTGCTGCGACACCGTCGACTGGGCGACGGGCAGCGCGTCGACGAGGTCGCCGCAGACGCAGCTCGTGCGGGCCTGCAGCAGGCGCAGGATCTGGAGCCGCAGCGGGTGCGCGATGGCCTTCGCCAGCAGGGCGAGCTCGGCCTCGGCGTCTTCACCCTCGACGGGGCGCAGGTCGGGCCGCGTGTCGGCCGGTGGACAGCAGGCGTCTTTCATCGTGAAGTGACGATAGGCGGAGCCGCCACAGACGCAAAGTCACAGCCTGGTGACGTTTGGCTGTCACCCATCCATCGGCCACAGACGATGGGTCGGGGCAGGGCCGACGAAGGCTCCCGCCGCGCAGTGGCACGGAAAGCCCGCCGCAGTGGTGTAGAGGGCGGAGGCAGCTGGAGGACGGCATGGCGGGACAGCGGGTCTTCATCACGGGAGCGTCGAGCGGGCTCGGCGAGGGCCTGGCGCGGCACTACGGGCGCGCTGGCGCTGTCATCGGCCTCGTGGCCCGTCGGGCGGCGATGCTCGAGTCGCTGGCGACGACGCTGCGCGGGCAGGGGGCCACGGTCCACGTCTACGCCGGCGACGTCGCCGACACCGCCTTCATGACGGCGAGCGCGTCGGCGTTCGTCGAGGCTGCCGGCGGCGTCGACCTCGTCATCGCCAACGCCGGCGTCGGCGTCGCCGCCGACGCGCCGAAGACGGGGGCGGCCGCCGACGTGGCGTGGATGCTCGGGGTGAACGTGATCGGCGTGACGAACACGATCGTGCCCTTCGTGCCGACCATGCTCGCCCAGAAGTCTGGCGTGCTCTGCGCGGTGTCGAGCGTGGCGGGCCACCGCGCGCTGCCGGGGCGCACGGCCTACAGCGCCTCGAAGGTGGCGGTGACGACGTTCATGAGCGGCCTGCGCATGGACCTGCACGGCTCCGGCGTCCACGCGATGACGCTGTGCCCCGGCTACGTGACGACGCCACTCACCGCCGAGAACGAGGGCATGATCTTCGTCATCGATGTCGACCGCGCCACCGCCGAGATGACCCGGGCCATCGCCGCGCGGGCGACGACCTTCACGTTTCCGTGGCCGATGCGCTGGCTGTCGGTGCTGCTGCGGCACGCGCCCGAGGGCCTCGTGCGTCGCCTCGCGCCGCCGGGACGTCGCCAGACGAGGCGATCGGCCGGGGCGTGAGGCGCGCGGGCGCGCGGTGGCGCGCAATCGACCGCTCGGATCGGACGCTGCCGCCACGCGTGGCGTGGCAGCGTGCAGAACTGCAGGGCGCTGCCCTGCAGAATTGCAGGGTGACGACGACGGCGGCGGCCACGATGGCGGTGCACCGCGGCGTGGTGGCTGGCCCGGGTCCTGCTCATGGCGGGGCAGGAGGCCCACCCATGCCGCACAGCCCCGGCGCCGACTGCACCCGCCTCGTCGATCGCACCCGGCCCTTCGGGCCCGGGCCCGCCGCCGTCGACACCCTCATCCGTCAGCTCGACCACCGCCGCGGTGACGGGCCCGCGCTCGCCGTCGCCGTCCTCGACGCCGCCGGCGTGCGCGTGCGCGTCGTCGATGGTGCCGGGCCGCGGCTGCTTGCCGTGGGCCGACACGCCGCCTGCGACGTGCGGCTCCGGCAGGACGACGCCTCCCTCCGCCACGCCGTCGTGGTGGCCGACGACGACGGCGTCCGGGTGCTCGACCTCTCGTCGCTGTGCGGCCTGCAGGGACGGAGCGCGGCCGCGCCCGGGCGCTGGGCCCTCGTCCGCGCCGGCGACAGCGTCGTCGCCGCCGTCGCCCTCGCCGCCAGCGATGCCCGCGGCGACGTCGACGACCTCCGCATCCTGTGCCGCCTGCTCGAGGCGCCGCTCGCGCTCGGCGGCCGCGGCCTCCCCGGCTGCCACCTGTCGCTGCGGGCCCGCGAGCTCGAAGGCCCCGTGGCGTCGCCGTCGTCGTCGTCGTCGTCGTCGTCGTCGCCGCCGTCGGCACCCCGCCGGGGTGGCGATGACGTCATCTGCCTCGACGACGTCCTGGCACCGCTGCTGCTCGGGCGCAGCGAGCGCTGTCAGGTCCGCATCGACGACGACGGCGTCTCCCGTCTGCACGCGGCCCTCGTGCCGGTGCGCTGCGGTGCGACGAGGCGGGCCATGCTCGTCGACGTCGGCTCCACCAACGGCACGTCGTTGCTGCAGGTGCGCGGCGGCGCGATCCACGAGCGCGCGCTGGGCCCCGCCGGGCGTGGGCAGCTGGTGGCCGCGGGCGATATGGTGGAGCTCGCCGGCCGGGTGCGCCTTCGCGTGCGGGGCGCGGTCGTCGACGACGTCGCCGGCGCCGGCCGGGCAGGGGGGCAGTGATGGGGGAGCGCCGCCAGGGACACGACGTCACGGCCCACCGGGACCGCCAGCCGCCCCGCGCGCCGGCGGCCGGCGTCGTCGCCGTGCGCGTGCACCGCCACGGCGAGGAGCCTGTCGTCTGGAGCCTGGCGCGGCGGGCGCGCAGCACGCTGCTCATCGGCCGTGGTGAAGGCGTCGAGTGCCGGATCGCGGACCACAGCGTCAGCCGCATCCACGGCTTCCTGCGCGACGACGACGACGGCTGGGTCTACGTCGACGTCGGCTCCGCCAACGGCTCGTACCTCATGGAGCAGGGGCAGCGACTGCCGCTGCGGGCCGGCGTGCCGCAACCCCTGATGGTCGGCACCGACATCCACCTCGCCCGCGACAACCGCATCGAGCCGCTGTCGGCGCTGCCGCCGTCGACGGTGAACGCCCGCACCCGTTCGACGGCGGGCCTCGAGTTCGAGGGGCACCTGCAGGCGATGGCGCCGTCGCGGCTGCCGGTGTTCCTCCTCGGGCCCTCGGGTGCTGGCAAGACGTGGGCGGCGCGCGCGCTGCATGAGCTGGGTCGGCCCGGTCGGCCGTGGATCGTCGTCAACTGCGCGCGACTGCCCCACGATCCGGTGCAGCTGCAGTCGGCGCTCATCGGTCATGTCCGCGGCGCCTTCACCGGCGCCGAGCGCGACCACGACGGCGCCTTCGTCGCGGCCCGCGGCGGCACCCTCTTTCTCGACGAGGTGGAGTCGCTGTCGCCGACGGGGCAGGGCTTCTTGTTGGATCTGCTCGAGGAGGGCGGGCAGCTGCGCAAGCTGGGCGAAAAGGCCGTCGTGGGCCCGCTCGATGTCCGCATCGTGTCGGCGTCGAAGTTGGAGCTGCGCCGCACGGCTCTCCGCAACGACCTCTGCCATCGCCTCGCCGCCGGCGAGATCGTGCGGGTGCCCCGCCTCGCCGAGCGCCGCGAAGACATTCCCGGCCTCGTCGACGACTTCCTGCGGGCGGCGTCGGCCGACGGCATCGTGCAGTTCTCCCCGGCGGCGCTGCGGCTCCTCACGCGGGCGCCATGGCGCGGTGAGGTCCGCGAGCTCGAGGGCAGCGTGAGGCTGCTCGCCGATCGGGCCCGCCGTGCCGACCGCAGCCTCGTCGATGTCGACGACGTCGAGCGGCGCCTGCGCGACCTCGAGGCGGCCCACGGTGTCGTCGACGGCAGCGGCGGCGACGACGATGCCGACCGCACCGCCCACGACCTGCGGCGTCCACCGACGCGCCCGCTGCGCCTCGACGACACGATCGCGCCGCAGGATCGAAACCCGCGCAGGCTGACCCGCGACGACATCGTCGCGGCGCTCTCGGCCACGGGCGGCAACATCGAGCAGGCCGCGCGGCGCCTCAGCGTGGCCAGGAACACCTTCACGAAGAAGATGGATGACTTCGGCGTGCCGCGCCCGTCACGCGGCTGACATCGCCCATCGTCTGCGCATCACCGCGTTCGTCACCCTGCCTGGAGAAGCCATGTCGCTGCCCACCGCCGCCGACCGTGCTGCGCTCGGTCTCGTGCCCCTGCCCGCCGACGTCGAGGCCATTCTCGTCGAGGAACGGGCACCGCCGCGCCTGGTCGCGCACCTCACCCTCGTGCATGACGTATCGCGCCGCGTCCTGGCGAAGGCGACGAAGGCCTGGCCGAAGTTGCCCGTCGACGTCGACGCCGTCGCCTTCGGTGCCGCCACCCACGACATCGGCAAGGCCCGCTTCCCCGCCGAGCTGTCGGGGCCGGGCTCCCAGCACGAGGCCGAGGGTGAGCGCCTGTTGCTGGCGCGGGGCGTGTCTGTGGGCCGCGCCCGCTTCGCCCGCACCCACGGCGGCGAGCGCGCGTCGCTCGACGTCGAGGAGCTGTTCGTTGTGGTGGCCGACACGGTGTGGAAGGGCAAGCGCGACAAGGGCCTCGATGACGCGCTGGTCGCGGCCATCGCGCGGACGACCGCGCAGCCGACGTGGCAGGTGTTCATGACGGTGGACCAGATCCTCGAGCACCTCGCCCGCGACGCCGACGAGCGGCTGGCGTGGCAGGCACGCTTCCCGGTGTGACCGGTTTCAGCGTCGGATGAGCCTGCCGTCGAGGACGCCAGACCCCGCTGCTCGAGCAGGTGGTGGCAACGGCAGCGAGGCGATGTCCGGGGTCGGATCGGTCATGCGTCCTGACGGGCCAGGCGCCGGATGAAGGCGTCGCTGTCGTCGTCGGCGGGGAACGTGCTCTCGATGGCGAGCTGCTGGGCCGTCACATCGAGCGGGGTGCCGAGCGTGGTCACCATCGTGAAGAGGCGGGCCTCGCTGACGCGGCCGTCGTCGTGCCGTCGCCGGAGGTGCACGAGCACGACCGGACCGTCGACGCGCGAGGGAGGCAGCTCGCGGACGTCGGGCAGGGCCAGCACTTCCTCGAGCAGGGCCCGTCGTCCGCCGCCGTTGCCGTCGTGGGCGCACTCGAAGCGCAGGCGCTCCACCATGTAGGCCGCGAGGGCGGTCCAGTTGGCGATGGCGGGCTTGAGGCCTGCGGGGTGCAGCGTGGCCCGCACGATGTTCGTGAAGACGCGCGGGTCGTCGGGCATGACGTCGACGAAGTGGCCGACAAGCCGGCGGGCGCCGTCGTTCATGTCGACGATGTTCCAGTCGTGGTCGAGCAGCATGGCCGAAAACGGCTCCTGCTGGCGAAAGATGAGGTCGATGGCCCGTCGGACCGGCGCGAGCCGGAGGCTCGACAGCTCGCTCGCCGGATACATGCTCGCGAAGCCGGCGGCGCCGAGCAGGGCGTTTCGGTCGCGGAGCTCGAGGCCGAGGGCGCGGGCGAGGGCGAGCACCATCTCCCGGCTCGGTCGCGCCTTGCCCGTCTCGAGGAACGACAGGTGCCGCGTCGATACCCCGGCCTCGAAGGCCAGCTGCTCCTGTGAGGCGGCGCGGCGTCGACGGTGGTGGCGCAGGAGGGTCCCGAAGGAGACGACGGCCTCGTCGTCGGCGGGCGCAACGGTGGCGTGCGGCATGGGGCGACTCTAGGGCAGTCTGCGCGAGTGGCCATGACCTGCGAGGTCATGGTCCTCGACCGGGATCACGCGCATGGTGTGTCCATCACCCGGGAGCTGCCCATGCGCCTTGTCCTTCCAGCCGTCACCCTCGTCGTCTTCGTCGCCTGGTCGCTGTGGCTCGTCCACGACGAGGGCCTCAGCGGGTTGTTCGTGCTCCTGCGCGAGCACGACTGGGGTGCACAGGTCTTTGGCGACCTGTCCGTCGCCCTCGTCGTCGCCTGGAGCCTGCTGGTCCCGCGGGCCCGCGCGCAGGGGGTGCCGGTGCTGCCGTGGCTCGTGGCCACGCCGTTCATCGGCAGCCCGGCGCTGCTGGGCTGTCTCATCCACGGCGCCCTGCGGGAGCGCGCCCCCCGTTGACCCGCGTCGGATGGGGGCGACCATGCCCCATGCCCTCGTCATCTGCGTCCCTGCTTCGCGTCGTCATCACCATCGTCGCCACCGTCGGCTGCGCCGGGCTGCCGGTGTCGTCGGTGCCGCAGACGGAGGAGGGCCGCGCGGCGCTGTTCGTCGACCGCCTCGCCACCGATGAAAACGGCGCCCTCTGCGCGACGATCATCGAGCGCCTGCACACCGACGACGTCGAGGCCCTCACGCCGTTCATCGACCGCGCCGCCCTCGTCGAGCGGGGCCTCGCGCGGGCGTCGCTGCCCGAGAGCGTCGCCGCCGGCTGGCGGACACACGCCGGCACGATCGACGAGCTCTCGCGCTATCACCGACCGAAGGGTTCGCGCTTCTACTGCCTCGGCACCTTCGCGCGCGACGGCGACGGCAAGGTGTTGGCCCTGCGGGAGCGCTCGCCGCAGGGGCAGTGGGGCTACCTGCTGCTGCACCTCACCGGGCGCAGTGAGCGGCCCTTCGATGACTACCTCGTCGTCGAGAGCGGCCTGTGGCACTCGGGCCTGCAGATGTTCTTCGAGGATCCAGCGTACGCGCCCCATGCCGACGCCCACCGCGACATGTTGATGGGCTCGTATGAGGACAAGCACCGCGAGATCATCGCGACCTGGCGGGCCCTCCCCGAGGCGGTGCAGAAGACGCCGCTGATGTACGCGCACTTCCTCAACGCCGTGATGACGGTGACGCCCGCCGGTGGCGAGCGCGACGACGCCGACTTCGTCGCCGCCCGCCGGGGCATCGACGCCGTCTACAGCGATCCGCAGGCCCGCGCGGCCTGGACGCTCATCTTTGCGGCCCGCCTCGGGGAGACGGAGGCGGCCCTCGCCGCCGTCGACACGCTCGCCGGCGCCTTCACCGATCCCCTCGCCGACGAGCTGCGCGACTGGGTCCGCTCGCGTTGAGCGTCGGCGTCGCCTCCTCCGAAGCAGAAGTGGGCCCATTCCATCTGGCACCCCGTCGTGCAGACCGGCAGCATGCTGCGCTTCTTCATCCGCTGAGACCGGGCGTCGCCCCGTCGTGCCCGTTTCGCGCCAGCGTGGGCCGGGTCCTGCCCCCTGCGATACCATCGGGCCATGTCTCCGACGCGGCGCTCCCTCCTGGTCCTGCTGACGCTCGGCGTCCTCGTCAGCAGCGGCAGCTGCAGCGTCGCCTCGCTGTTCGGCTCCGTGCTGCGATGCACCGCCGACGACGCCTGCCCCGACGACGAGGTCTGCCGCGACGGCTTCTGCGTTCCTCCCACTGGTGGTGAAGGCGAGGGCGAGGGCGAGGGCGAAGGCGAGGGCGAGGGCGAAGGCGAAGGAGAGGGCGAGGGCGAAGGCGAAGGCGAAGGAGAGGGCGAGGGCGAAGGCGAAGGAGAGGGCGAGGGTGAAGGTGAAGGTGAAGGTGAAGGCGAGGGCGAAGGTGAAGGTGAAGGTGAAGGTGAAGGTGAAGGTGAAGGTGAAGGTGAAGGTGAAGGCGAAGGCGAGGGCGAGGGGGAGTGTCCCCGTGTCGACCTCGCGACCTTCAACATCCAGGACACCTTCACCGACCGCGGTGCGGTGATCCGGGCAGCCGACGGCCTGGCCTTCGTCATCGAGCAGCAGGCCTTCTCATTTGCCGGCCTGCTGCTGCCCGAACTCGACGCCGCCGACGACGTACGGATCGAGGCCATCACCGACACCGTCGCGACGGGGCCGACGCAGCTCGTTGTGGGCTTCGAGTGCCTCGGTCTCGATCTGGATGCTGTCTTCGTCTCGCGGGTGGGCGCCCTCGATGCGCGCGTGAGCACGGACCCCAACTTCACGGGCGTACTCGACGACGCCCTCACGACCCGCACGATCCTGACGCTGACCGGTGTCCGCGAGGGCAACACCACGCAGTTCCGCTGGGACGTCACCCGCGGCGGCCAGACCACGACCCAGCGCGAGCTCGAGGTCGTCGGCTGCGGCGCGGTGCGGCCGGCCCTCTTCGCCCAGTCCTTTGCCGACAAGGTCGCTGCTCCCGAGGCGCAGTACGTCGTCGACGACTTCGTCGTCGCGTCGACCTGCCCCTGAGCGATCCACCATGGGCGCCCGGTGTCGTCGTCCTCGACACCGTGCTCCGGTGTTGCCCGCCTCGCCGTCGCCCGGCACGGTGGCGCATGGCCCTGCATCCCCTCGACGGCGTCGTCGTCGTCCTTGTCGGCACCGACGGCAGCGAGAACGCCGGCAGCGTCGCCCGGCTGTGCGGCAACTTCGGCGCGTCGCTGCGCTTCGTCGACGTCCACGCCGACCTCGCCTGCAAGAACGCCTGGAAGATGGCCCACCCCTGCGAGGCCCTGCTGGACGCCGCTCCCCGTCACGCGACGCTGTCTGACGCCGTCGCCGACTGCGGCCTCGTCGTGGCCACCTCGGGAAAGATCGCGGCGGCGCTGGATCGCGAGCCTCTCGACGTCGTGCGCGCCGCCGGCTTCCTGCCCGCCTCCGGCGAGCGCACCGCCGTCGTCTTTGGCAACGAGCGCACCGGGCTCTCCGTCGACGACGCCGCCCGCTGCCACCGCGTGCTGCGCCTGCCGACGCCCGGGCCCGTCGACAGCTTCAATCTGGCCTCGAGCGTTGCCGTGACCCTCACGCTGCTTGGTGAGGCGGCGCGGGCGTCGTCGTCGGCGCGGGCCACGTCGTCGTCGTACGGGCGGTTGCGCGACACCCTCGAGGAGGGCCTCGAGCGCCGGGGCTTCTACAAGGGCCGCGGACCGGCAGGCTTCCGCCCCCGCCTCGACGAGCTGCTCGGCAAGATGGACCTCTCCGCTCGCGACGTCGAGCTGCTGGCCGACCTCGTCATCGCCCTCGCCGGTCCGCCGCCGTCGTCGTCGTCGTCGTCAGGCTGACTGCGTCCGGCGCCAGAGGACCTTCACGCCGACGATGACGGCGAGCATCGCAAAGATCGCCGAGAGCGGATGACGCGCCGCCGGCTTGTCCCAGATGGCGTCGTCGTCGTCGTCGACGAGGACGCGGATGGACTGACCGGCGTGCGGCGTGCCGTGGGCGAGGGCGGCGATGGGCGCCACCGACGTCATCAGCAGGTCGGTGTCGCAGCGCAGGAACAGCTGCGTGGTGCGCTTCTGCGGCATCGCCTCGGTGACGGTGCACTGCCGGGGCCGGCCGCCGTGGACGCTCCGCTCGACGACGAAGGTGGCGACGACGACGACGACGGCCGCGGCGAGGGCGGCGCGGCGCTGCCCCGGCGTCATCGGCGCCCCGCGAGGACCTTGAGCCGATCGGCCGTCGGGAAGCCGAGCAGCGCCGCGACGAGGCCGGCGGCGGCGGGCAGAAGGACCCGCTCCGGCACCGCCGGCTGGGTCATGAACACGGCGCCGACGAAGCCCATGAGGGTCGCCGCCTCGGCGAGGGCGAGGTGCAGGAGGAAGGGGGTGTAGGCGCGGGCGACGTCACTGCTGCGGTCGTTCTTCGGCAGCATCGCCGACAGGCGCGGCGGAACCACGACGGCGACCACGGCCATGACGAAGGCGAGGCCGAACAGGATCGCGCCGGGGCCGTCGCCGGGCAGCAGCCGATCGACCGCAAATGTCGGCGTCACGCCCTGCTGGCTGCTGAGGAAGAAGCCCATGCCCACGATCATGACCTGGGCCATCGTCAGCGAGCCCCACAGGATCGGCAGCACCGGCGCCTGGTTCGCGGGAGCGGTCTGGTTCATGCGGTCTCCTTCAGTGGGTCGTTGTGGGTCGTGAGTCGTCGGAGTCGGAGTCGGAGTCGGAGGAGTCAGGCGGTCGGCCGGAGGCCGACAGATTTCGGGCGCGTGCGCCCGAAATCAAATAAGCACTTGAATTTCCTTGAGTATTCCGGACTGGCGGTTCCTCCGCCAGGTCCGGAATGCTCAAGGAAATTCAATCAACACCAGGCGTTGTTCATGATCTCGCCGAAGCCGCCTCCGCCGGGGACGATGTACTGCTTGTCGGTGAGGCCGCTCTCGCGATCGGGGTGCGTGCCCGGCACCGTCTGCAGCACGTCGGCGGGGCTCGCGCCGCGATCCAGCCGCAGCGCATAGATGACGACGTCGGGGTGCTCGCTCGTCATGCGCTGGATGTACTCGGGCGTCACGATCAGATTCACGGCGATGTACTTCTTCGCCGTGCCCGCGACCTTGTGCTTGTAGTGCGAGATGGCCTGGGCGAGGGAGCCGCCGGTGGCGCCCATCGGATCGGGGAAGAGCACGAAGGCGCCGTCGACGTCGCCGCCGATCTTGCTGTCGCCAAACGTGCTGCCGATGACCTTGCCCTGCTCGTTCGTCATGCGGCTCATGACGACGTGGTCCTGCCGAACGAGCTTCGGCGTCAGCGTCTTGTTGAGGAAGTCGTAGCAGGTCTGGCTCGGCAGCGTGCCGGCCCGCATGATGTTGACGGTGACGGCGCGCGTGTCCGGGTCGAGGATCTCGCCCGTCCACACCCCGAACGGCGAGATGGCCGCCATCCGCGTCGTCACCGGCTTCACCACCCGGGGCATCTCGCCGTTCATCACGGCCTTGATGAGGTACTGGTAGAGGTCGCGCACCACCTGGTTGATGGCGGGCTGCTGCGTGCCCTCCGCGCACAGGAACGCGAGGTGCGTGAGGAGGAACGGGTCGGCGAGGATGTGGACGTTGTCGCCGTAGCGGTGCTCGAGCTCGCGCTCGCGGGTCGGAAGGTGGGCGTAGGCGATATCGGCGACGGGGGAAGACATGGCGGGAGCCTCCGACGTGTGGTTGCTGGTCGCAACCGGTGGGTCCTCTGTCTCTGTCTCTGTCTCTTTGTCTCGGTCTCCGTCTCTGTCTCCTTCGTCTTCGCTGACGCGGCGTTGTTCGCCTTCGGCGGGACCAGGGGGGCCCTCCAGGGCCAGGGCCCCCCTGGACCCCCCGGGCCCTGCGTGGGTGCGCGTTTCAACTCGCGGCTCCCAGGCACGGCGCCACGAGTGTTGCGCACGACGGAGATTCGTCTCAGGCGCCGTGGGCTGGAGCCACGGCGAGGTGCGCCGTCGTTGCCGCTTTCGTGACTCGATGTGGGGTGGCCGAGCTCCGGCTCCGCTTCCGCTCCGCCTCGCACGCGACGGCTGCCGCGCCTCGGGTTGTGTGTCCCGATGGGGACTACGGCCTAGACTCGCGGCGTGCGTGCGCTGCTGAACCATCTGCTGGTGACCTTCCTTCGCCTGGTGACGCGGGTCTTCTTCCGTCGCATCGAGGTGAGCGGCGCCGAGCGGGTGCCACGGACGGGCCCCATCGTCCTCGTCGGCAACCACCCGAACTCCCTGCTCGACCCGGTCATGATCGCGACGACGTGCGGCCGGCGTGTGCGGATGGCGGCGAAGGAGCCCCTCTTCAAGACGCCGCTGTGGCCGTTTCTGTGGGTGCTCGGCGCTGTGCCCGTCCGTCGTCGTCAGGACCAGGTGAAGGGCGCCGCCGAGGACGCCCCCGCGCCCGTCGATGCCCCGGCCCGCGTCGACAACGACGCTGCGTTTTCGGCGCTCACGCGCATCCTCGAGGAGGGCGACGCCTTCGCCATCTTTCCCGAGGGCATCAGCCACACCCGCCCCGAGCTGGCGCCGCTGAAGACGGGTGCGGCCCGCATCGTGTTGTCGGCGGGGCAGCGGGGCGTGCCGGTGCAGATCGTGCCGTGCGGCCTGTCGTATCGACGACGCGATCGCATGCGCAGCCGTGTCCTCGTGCAATACGGCCACCCCATCGTCATCGACGAGGCGATGGTGCGGGGCTTCGGCGAGGACCCCGTCGTCGCCAGCAAGCGCCTCACGGGCCACATCCAGCAGGCGCTGCGCGCCCAGACCATCAACGCCGCCGACTTCGAGACCCTGCGCGTCATGGAAGGCGTGAAGACCCTCTACCGCCCCGCCGGTCGCACCTTCACCCTCGCCGAGGAGGCCGAGCTCGTGCGTCGCTTCCTCAAGGTGTGGGAGACGAAGAAGCATGAGGCCGACGACCTCCGCGCCCTCTACGGCGACGTCGACGACTACCTGCGCGCCCTGCGCATGCTCGGCCTCAGCGACGCCGAGCTGACCGGCTCGTTTTCGTGGTGGGACAAGGCGCTGCGCCTGCTGCGCCACGTGTTCTTCCTCGCCGTCCTCGTGCCCGTCGCGATCCCCGGCATCATCCTGCACGCGCCCGTGCTCCTGGCCGCCGTCGCCGCCGCGCGCACGCTCACCGATCGCGGCGACGTGCGGGCCACCATCCAGATGGTCCTCGTCACGCTGGCGACGATGCTCACCTACGGCGTCGCCGCCGTGGCGACGTTCTTCTTTGCCCGCGGTGACGGTGTCGACGGTGTGGTCGAGGGCGTCGTCGCCGCCAGCTCGATCCTCGTCGGGCTCACGCTGTCGGGCGCCGCGACGCTGAAGGTCCTCGACGGCGAGGGCGCCGTCCGCCGCGGCCTGTGGACCTTCGTGGCGCTCTTGCACCTCGACCGCGAGCTCGAGGTCCTGCGACATCGTCGCGACGACCTGCGGGCCCGCATCCTGCTGGCGGTGAAGACCCACATCGAGCCCGGTCTCGCGCGCCTGGTGCCTGAAGACGAGCACGGCGACGTCGACTGGTTCGACGACGACGACCACGCCGTCGTCGCCTGAAGCCCACCGCATCGCTCGTCGAGCCGGTCAGCCGTCGTCGAGGCGCTCGCGGGCCCAGCGCTCGGCGTCCTCGAGGGTGGCCACATACGTGGTGGGCACGCGCGGCCGGTGCAGCCAGTTCACGGCGGTCATGGCGCCGCGCACGAGGGCAGAGTCGGTGACGATGGCGGAGACCTCGCCGAACTGAAAGATGGCCATGCCACCAGCATGAAGAGGGCCCGGCGTGTGGGCAACGCGCCCGACGCGGCGAAAGCGCCGCCTCGCCATTCCCAGCTGCAGCGATGGCGCGCGACAACGACGAGGGGCGCCACATGGCGCCCCTCTCGTTCACGACGATGATGTCGTCGACGTCGTCGTCGTCTCCGACGACGCGTCGTCACTGCCCGTAGACGAAGGTGCAGCGGGTCATCGGGATGCCGATGTCGGCAAAGGCAAACAGCAGGTAGGTCTGGCCTTCGACGAGGGGCGTGGGGGCCGCGCCACCGACGGGGATCTCCTGCTCGTGGCCCTCGGGGACGACGCCGTAGCGGGTCTCACCGGTCTTCGCCGGCACCGCCGGGGGCAGGGTGTCGATGCGCCACAGCGTGCCCTCGGGCTTGTCCATGTTGGGCGGGTTGCCGGGGTTCGCCGAGCCGTCCTCGAGGACGTAGAGGTAGCGGGCGCGGCCGCCGGTCCAGTGCACGGTGCCGTCGACGTCGACGCCCTCGCCGTTTTCGCAGGGCTCGGGCACGTAGCTCGCCTGGCGGAAGAAGATCTCCGGCTGCGGCGGCAGGTCGGCAAAGAAGGCGGGGTCGACGCCACGGTGCTCGAGCTCGCCGGCGAAGAAGGCCTTCATGCGCTCCTGGTCCGTCGAGGGCATGCCGGCGACGTCGCGGCCGAAGCCGTTGTTCTCGGGGGCCGGGTAGGCACCGAGCAGCGACGAGTCGAAGACGCGGGCGCCAAACGCGAGGCCCCAGTCGGTGAAGCTGTTGGCGAAGTTGCCGGGGTACTCGGTGTCGAAGATGGAGGCGCCCTCGGGGGTGACGCTGTCCTTGTGGCAGCAGACGCAGGCGCAGGACTCGATCTGGCCCTTCACCCAGGCGACCTCGGCGGCGTAGGTCGGATCGGCCATGCGCGCATCTTCAGCGGGCTGGGTGTCGTTGGGCGGCACCGGCGAGTAGGGGCGCTGCGTGCGGATCTCCTCGCAGTTGCCGTAGTCCTCGAAGCGCCGGCCCTCCTCGGTGCAGCCGCTCATCTGGTTCCACGTGCAGACCCTGCCGCCCTCGGACTGGCCGGGGACGTCGTCGATGGGGTCCACGCAGATCTGATACTCGGGCACATAGAAGTTGTCGGCGTCGTAGAAGTCGTCGGCGTCCTCGATGGTGGCGCCGCCGCAGGTGTTGCCCGCCACGAAGGCGCCGCCGGCGAAGAGCTCACAGGCCCGCGCATTGCTCGCGCACTTCTCGGCGTCGTCGCCGGGCGTGATGTAGACGAGGACCTTGTCGCCCTCGCCCGTGACGCAGCTGCCGATCACGTCGTCGTACGGACAGGCCTCACCGGCCACGAAGGTCGCGCCCTCGTCCTCGCAGGAGGCCGTGGCCTCGTCGACGGTCCAGCCGTCGCCGCGGAACTCCCGGCACTCGGGCTGATCGGCGAAGCTGTTGATGTACTCGCAGTGCCCCAGCAGCGTGTCGGGGATGTCCGACGACGGCGCCTCGCAGGCGGCGGCGGCGACGACGGCCAGCGACAGCAGGGGCAGGGCAGGGGACAGACGGCGCATGAAGGACTCCAGACAGAAGTGGGACAAGGCTCAGATGACGGCGACCAGCTCTGCGTCACAGCGCAGCCGCTGACGGGATCGGGTGAGGCGGCTCTTGCGCGCGGCGGCGCTGCCGTGGATGGCGAGGTGGTGGTCGTCGTCGTCGTCGCGGTCGGCGAGGATGTCGACGACGAGGTCGCGGTCGCGGGCGGGCAGCCGGGCCACCGCCGTGCGCACGGCCGCGCGCCGCTCGCGGATCAGGCAGGTCGTCAGCGGATCCGGCAGCGCCGGGCCCGCGTCGGCGACGACGACGGTGGCGATGTCCTCCACCAGCTCGAGGGGCCGACGACGACGGCTGCGCAGGTGCATGAGGGCCGCGTTGGCGGTGATGCGGTAGAGCCACGTCGACGCCTTCGACTGCCCGGCAAAGCGGCCCCGCGCCCGCCAGGCCTGCAGGAAGGCCTCCTGCACCACCTCTTCGGCGTCGGCCGCCGTGCCCGTCATCCGGGTCGCCAGCGCGAGCAGCCGGCCCCGCTCGCGCCGCCACAGCCCGGCAAACGCCGCGTCATCCAGAAGCACTGGAGAATCAGGGGGTTGGAACGCAAGCTGGGGGACGCCGTCGAAGGCCATGGTGGGCCATTCCATATCGTTAGTGTGATACTGATACGATATGGATGCCGGCCCCGGCCACCGCGTTGCGGACGGGGGTGGCAGATCTGCCCGCTGTTGAGCGGCTGCGCCTTCGGGCAGCATCCAAGGTGAAGGAGCAGTCCGATGGGTCGACCCGCAGGCAGCCGGAACGAGGGCTACGACGAGCGCCGCGCGGCACTCGCCGCCGCGATCATCCCGCGCCTTGTCGCCGACGACGGCCCCCAGGCGAGCCTCGCCGAGCTGGCCGCTTTCGCCGGCGTCTCGGTCCCGACCATCAAGCACTACTTCGGCGACCGCTCCGGCCTCGTCGCCGCCGCCCTGCGCACGATGGGCAAGGGGGGCGACCCCCACTCCGAGCGGTCGAAGATTCCGTCGCAGCCGACCTTCGACGGCTCGATGCGCGACTTCGCCCGCGAGTTCGCGATGGCCTGGCGCACCTTCGGCGTCGGTCGCCTGATCGGGGCGTCCCTCGCCGTCGGCATCCACGACCGCGAGGCCGGCCCCGGCACCGTCGACGGCGTCCTTGAGCCCACCATCCAGGCCATCGAGGCCCGCATCGCGGCCCACGTCGAGCGCGGCGACGTCGACATCCACGCGACCGAGATCCGCCTCTGCGCGATCCAGTTCCTCTCGCCCCTCATCGTGGCCCTGCTGCACCAGCAGGAGCTCGGCGGCGCCACCTGCCGGCCCCTCGACATCGACGCCTTCGTCGAGGCCCACGTCGACCGCTTCCTCCGCGCCTGGGGCCGCTGAGGCGATGCGCCTACGCTGGTGGTCTCTCCGCGACCTGGCTGCGGGCGCTCAAACCTCGTCAGGATGAGCCATCCTTGCCCTGTACGGGTGTAGACCGTCACTCAGGCGAGCACCGGAGGATTTCATGGCGGCGCGTGCGGCGGCAGCTCGTCAGGAGGAGCGAATCGACGCGCGTCTCTCGCGCTCGAACAAGGCGTTGCTGAAACGAGCGGCCGACCTCGCTGGTCAGCCGATCTCGCAGTTCCTCGTCTCCTCTGCCCTGGCGCGCGCCCAGCAGGTCATCGACGAACACACCCAGACGCGCCTGTCCGCCGAGGCCGGCCGGCGCTTCCTCGAACTCATCGACGACGACCAGCCGAACGCCGCCCTCGTTCGGGCGACGAAGCGGCATCGCGCACGTCATGGGTGAAGCGCGCGACGACTGGCGCTTCGAGAAGCTCTCCCGTGCGCATGACCGCGCCTCGTTCTCGTCGAACGTCGCGGCTCTCGATACCTTCCTGAAGAACAGCGCCCGGCAGAACGCTGAAGCGGGCGTGAGCGCGACCATCGTCGCCGTCCGCCCCGGCTCCACCGCCATCAGCGGCTACTTCGCTGTTCGGATGGGCGAGGTGGCCTTCGACCTCCTGCCCGAGCACACCCGGAAGAAGCTGCCCCGCTACCCCGTCCCCGTCGTCCATCTCGCTCGCCTGGCTGTCGACGTCCGCGAGCGCGGCAAGGGGCTCGGTGAGCTGCTGCTGATGGAGTGCTTTGCGCGCGCCTTGCGGGCCAACGCCGAGGTGTCGGCCCTCGCGATCGAGGTGGTCGCGAAGGACGAGGCAGCCGCCAGATTCTCCGCGCGCTACGGCTTCGCCAGCCTGCTCGACGACGACCACCACATGTACCTGTCCATGAAGGCCGTGGCGTCGGCGTTTTCACGACCCTGAGTCGCCGACCGGCTCAGGGCCGACGACAGACCGGGCCGCCGCCGACGATGACGCCGCCGACGACGAGGGCCGCGCCGTCGTCGAGGGCCAGCACCTGCGTCGTCGGCGGGATGGACGCGGTCGTCGTCGTCGTCGGTGATGTCGACGCTGCCGGACCGGGCAACAGCACGCCCTCGGGCAGCGGCGCCTTCGTCGAGAGGGCCTGCTGCAGGGCGGCGAGCCGGGCGGTGCGACGGGCCTCGCAGCCATCGCGCGACGCCTGCAGGGCGAGCCACCCCTCGCGACCGAGCCAGGCGACGATCACGACGACGACACAACCCCGGCGCAGCCGCGAGGCCCGCTCGAAGCGATGGGCCCACACGACGTCGCGGGCGTCGACGGGGTCGTCGACGGCGCGACGCTCCGGCGGCACCGGCTTCGGCGCCTGTGGTGCTGCGGGCGACGTCGGCTCAGCGGGCGCAGGCGTCATGGAGGAGCTCCACCGGTGAGTGTTCCGTCACGCGCCACAGGTCGCCGGCCGGGTCGAGGCCGACGGCGAAGGCCTCGAACGTCGTCGCTGTGACCCGCCCCGGCACGACGACGTAGCGATGGCGTGAGCCGCTGGTGCGGGGATCGACGATGGGCTCGAAGGCCCCGGTCATCGGCTGCTGGGCCCGCTGATACGTGGCGATCTGGGTGAGCACGCCCTTCGCCTCGGACTGCTTCGAGCGACAGCCGAAGGCCGCGAACTGCAGAAAGCCCAGCCAGCCGCAGGCTGCGACGCCGGCCACGACGCCGAGGGTGACGACGACGCGCAGCTTTCGACCCTGGTCGCGTCGGGCCCGCATCCGGCGCACGAACGCGACCTTGTCTTCGCGAATGGCGGGCGGCGCCGCCGCGCTCGCCGGGACCTCGACCATATCTTCCAGCCTCCGGCGCCCATCCTGCCATCAATCCACGACGAGGGGTCGCGCGAGGCGATAGCCGAGGCCCTGTTGGCTCGCGATGACGTCGGTGGGCGGGTCGCGGTCGGCGAGCTTCTTTCTGAGCTTCTTCACGACGCCGCGCAGGTTCGCGTGGGTCGGTGCCTCGCTGCGCCACGACAGGGCCTCGAGGAGCTGCGCCGCCGGCATGAAGCCGCGCACGGCGTCGTCCTTGCCGTCGTCGTCGACGAATCGACGGTGCAGGGTCGCGAGCAGTTCGTATTCGAGCTCCGAGAGGGCCACGCGCTCGCGCCCGATGACGCACACGGCGCCGCCCTCGGTGACGGCGTGGACGCGAATGGAGGTGGCGATGTCGCCGCTGCTGTCGCCGACGGTGTCGTCGGTCCAGCCGCGGGCGCGCAGCCAGTCGACGTCGGCGCGGGCGGCCTCGATATCCTTCGCCTCGAGCGGAATGAACACGAAGCCGGCGCGGCGGCCGAGAAACACCCGATCCCCCCGCTCCAGCGGAAATCGTCGCGGCACCCGATCACGCCCCGAGCCGCTGCCGGCGTCGCTGGCCACGAAGACGCCGTTATCGGCGCCGGCGTCGACGACAAACCACGCGTTCGACAGCGGCCGGTGCTCCAGCAGGGCGTGGGTGTGGCTCACGGTGGGGTCGCAGACCTGCACATCACAGCCCGCCCCGCGCCCCAATTGCACCGTGCGCAAATGCGCCGGCGCCGCCGTCGGCACGCTCACGGTGTGGGGAAAGCCAAACCCATCGACGAGCCAGGCGTTCTCCATGCCGGGCTGCGGCCCGCGGGCCCGTGAGATGAATTGCTCCGCGCACAGCTCGCCGCGCTGCTCGTCGTCGACGAGGCCGCGGGCGCAGGCGGCACACAGCACCCCGCGCTCGCGGGGCGCGCCACAGGCGACACAGACGCTCGACCAGCCCGATGGATCCATGACTTCACTCTGCGCGGTGGCGTCCTCGCGCGCCTGCGACCGGGCTCACGCCTCCGTCATCCGCCGGAGACTCGGAGCGACCTCACCCCCCGACCCCCTCTCCAGCTTCGTGGAGAGGGGGAGCGCCGAACGCGAGCGCGCACACGCCTCGCCCACGCTGTGCCGGCGCTGCGGCTCTCGGGGACGTGATCGGGCGGGCGCATGGTGGCCTTCACACGGAGGACGCGATGCACATCTACGCCTGGGCCAGCAGCGACGTCGGCATGAAGCGCCACCACAACGAGGACCGCTATCTGCTCGCGCCGCACCTCAAGCTCTTCGCCGTCGCCGACGGCATGGGCGGCGCCAGCGCCGGCGAGGTGGCCTCGGGCCTCGCCGTCACCGAGGTCGACGCCTTCGTGCAGGCCCGGGCGCAGGCGCTGCAGGCCGGCACCGACGACGACGTCGCGGCGGTCCTCGTCGCCGCCGTCGCGCAGGCCAACACCGCCGTCCGCGACCAGAGCGCGGCCGACCCCGGCTGCCGCGGCATGGGCACGACGATGACGACGCTCTGCTTCGTCCGCGACCGCGCCTTCATCGCCCATGTGGGCGACAGCCGCTGCTATCGCGTGCGCCAGGGCCAGATCGCGCAGCTCAGCCGCGACCATTCCCTCGTCGAAGAGCAGGTCCGCGCCGGCCTCATCACCCCGGCCCAGGCGAAATCCTCGCCCTGGAAGAACATCATCACCCGCGCCATCGGCGCCGCCGCCGGCGTCGACGTCGACGTCACCAGCGTCGCGGTCGAAGACGGCGACGTCTTCGTCGTCTGCTCCGACGGCCTCTCCGGCGTGGTGGCCGACGAGGAGATCGCGCGCGTGGTCGGCGAGCATTTCCTCCATCGGGTGCCCGAGACCTTGATCGATCTCGCCAACGCCCGCGGCGGCCCGGACAACATCACCGTCGTCGTCTGCTGCGCCGTCGCCGGCCGCTGGGCGTCGGCGTCGGCGGCGACCGGCTGACGCATTTGGGGCCTCGACAGCGGTGCGTCGACTTGTCGATTCGCCTGGGCACGGGCTAGCCTGCGGGCGTGGCGGGGGCCTTCCCATCACTGGCGGGGTTCTCGCGCAAGGTTGCACCGCCGCGAGCAGGCTGCACGATGTCGCCAATACCGTTGTT
>Ga0172373_10003308_pt1 | contig 23683 bp, 17 predicted proteins | sample Lak10m_2_FD_114546 | JGI IMG/M metagenome (GOLD analysis project Ga0172373, IMG submission 114546) | Freshwater microbial communities from Kabuno Bay, South-Kivu, Congo - kab_092012_10m | ecosystem: Environmental > Aquatic > Freshwater > Lake | place: Democratic Republic of the Congo...
CATCCCCATATAGCCTTTGCTTACCAATCCACCTATGGCACTTATGGCGCGTGACTTTCTATGCTTGGCATCGGTGGGCATCCGTTCGGCTACCAGTGCCACGGCTTCGGAGTAATCAATGCAGGGTCTTCCTATTGGCGCACCTTCCTTGTTGGTGTGTTGTGACTTGCGCAGGGGTTCGCCCAATACATCGCGGGCAATCTTTTGATTCGCGCCTAATGTGCTTCGTTTCGTTTTGATTGCTTCGCCCGATTCGTCCGGCACTATCACGCATGAAGTGATTTCGCCCCCTTCGTCATCGGTTCCCACCGGCACAATATCAAGCTTGAACGGGTGCGCATCGCCTGTTACATCATCCTTGGACTTGGCCACGCTCCACGCCTTGCGTGTATCGGTCGCAGTCACTTCAATCGCACCATCAAGGGCGGCGTATAAACTCGAATGCCCGCGCAGTCCTTTCGTTGTGTCTTTTCCAGTGTGATGCACCAGACACACAAGGCCACCCGTTAGGCTTTGCAATACCTTGGCGGCGGCGATAAGTTTTCCCATATCCACGCTTGAGTTTTCATCAGCCCCCGGCGCGGCTCTGTTCAGTGTGTCAATAATCACCATGCCACCCACACCACCACCGGCAATGATTGCCTTGGCTAGTTCGCCCACGTCATCGGATAACAGGTCACACGGTTGTGTGATGAAGCGCAAGGCATCCGGCACTGGCGCATGGTTGTGTAGGCTCCACGCTTTGACGCGCTTCCCTATACCCGCTTCACCTTCCAAACAAACATAAGTCACCGGGGCTTGAGAAACACGGCGGCCAAACCATTCAGCACCACCAGCAACAGCGCACCCCATATCCAGAATTAGAAAACTTTTCCCGGTTCCACTTGCGCCATACAGTGCGGCTAGTCCTTCCACTGGAACCACACCACGCACGATCCATCGCATTGGTTTTGTGTTGCATAGGTCATCACCAGATAGCACCTTAAAACGCATCAGTGGGGCTTGTGGGCGTTGCAATAGGTCAGACAATGCATCCGTGCCGCACTCAAGCGCATAATCGTTTGCGTCATAGTTGTCTGGCTTGTCGGTCGGCATCGCTATCCACTGGCCAGACACATCACCGGCAATCTTTTCGGCCTTGTCTTCCTGTCCTTTGTCTGGAACGATTACCAAACGAAGGGCGGGGAATTTGTTTCGCAATGCCTTAGCCACTGTTGCCATGCGCCCACTTCCAAACGTCACCACAGCAGCCTTGCACGTTGCTTTATTGATTGCCCACGCTTGTCCAATACCTTCGCAGATATAAGCGCAGTCGGTCACCTCGCCCACGGTATAAAAACCATCACCAAAAGATGCACCCGGCAGGTTCTTTTTTTGTCCCACTAGCGGGATGATTTGCAGGGTGTTTAATGTCACGCCATCGGGCGCATAACAGGGAACCACCAAACCACCGGCGGCATTTATTCGGTCATCTTCAGTACCAATAAAAAGAGGTTCCGCACAAGTTGGATAAACTCGCAACCCGTCCGGTTTGCCTTGCTTTTTGTATATGTATGCTTCAGCAGGTGTCGCAGGTATGCACCTTTCCCACACTTGGACAGCGTTCGCCCTCGCAGCTTGTGTTACGGACTTTGTCGGGCTAGTCGTGGCCTTAGATGTGATGGCAGGGCGGCTTCTGTTTAACTCATTGGTGCGTGTTTTGGAGGGGTCACTCCAGCCTTGTTCAAGGGCAATTCCGAAAAGTGTCGCAGGAGTCACGGCACCAGCTTCTCTAATTGATTTCCAAACGGTACGGCATTCACTTTCGCCGGAATAATTGCTGGCAGATGCGCTCCATGTATTGAAGTCCTCAAAATCAAGCCCAGCACTCTTCGCTGCCATCCCCAGGCGCACCCACTCATCACGGTGACACCCTGCATTAATGTGATTTAGCGCATCACGTGCGCGATCAATTTCAGTCATAGCTCACAGCCTTGCAACAGGATTCGAATCTCAGCAACTGACCACGCAAGGCGACAATTGATACGAACTGGACGAAGTGGGCCATTTTCCGAGCATGCCCAGGAACGAAGAGTCTGTGGCTGGCGGTTTAGATAGTGCGCAGCTTCAACGGTTGATAACGTTGGGCGAGTTACCTGCTCTAGAGGGCAGAATTGCGGATTACTTAACTTCATTATCAATACTCCAAAATCAACCCTTGGTACGGTGTAGTGGGTATTGATAACTTGCCGATAATCAGCTATCAACACCCATGTATTCCGTCCCATGCGGGAAGTTACATCGGCATTGATATATTGCTGGAACGAGTCTTTTATATTGCGTGAAACAAGAAAAACGGCGCAAGCTTTAAAGCCCCGCCGTTATTGAGTTTCCGATCCTATCTAGTGGAATGAAAAATACTAACTACTAATTCGTGCCACTTGTGCCACTCGTTCCAGTAGGTGGAGTGAATTTCCAACCCTTAAGTGCTTGGTTGCGAATGCCATCGGCAGAACGTGGGCCACGACTACCGTGAGTAGCGTTATCAGTAGCAAGTTCAATCGCGACATCATTGCAAATATTTCGAGCTGTTATTTCGCGAATCCCACATTCAAACTTTTGTAGTGCAATTCTATTTGCAATCGTGATGGCTTTTTCAGTCCAACTTTGAACAGGGGTATCTATAGATGTCGAGATTTGAATAGGGGGGGGCGAAACATCTTTTCCAAATATTGTTATCAGCACGGATGAATACCTTGAAAGTATTTCCATTGCATTGGCTATTACGTAAGGAAGATCATTGACGAAATCGCGATCGCTATTTAATAGATTGTGTCCATATAGCAATAAATCTACTGTCTTGTTCTGAGCAAGAAATTTTATGGCCAGATCTTTTTCAAGAGGAATCTTCCGGGATTTCGAGTAGACAGGTAAATCGCCTTTCGAAATCAAGCGCGCGAGAATATTTTTTTGATCATTCAACCTAGAAATGAAATAGTCAATTCCACCATAGTTCGGTTGGCTTATTTCCAATGGGACTTCACTACGGTGTGGCTCGGTGATTGATGCGTATAGGCATGAGACCACAAGTGCAACTGGAAAATCGAGCATGCCAGAGTCTGGAACAATCGAGAAAACAAAAGGCTTCATAAATCGTGTGTATGAGTGTTAGGAAATAGAATCAAGCAGGCATTGACGCAGAATTACGTCAACATCTGTTGTTTAAAGGCCACCCAATGCAAAGTTTTTAGTTTGTCGTCAGCATCAAAATCGGCCAGATCGAGCAACCTGAGCAGTGCTGGGAGCGGAAAGCTGCGACGTGAATTGCGGGCCAAGCTGAAATTGGTCGGAGCCATGCCAATTCTATTCGCCAGTTCTGTCGCAGTGCACTGTTGCACCTGCATGGCCCGCGAAATAGCTCGTTCGAGTGGTGTTGTTTTGGACAATTGAAACTCGCAATTGAAAAATGCGAGCCATATTATCACAATTGATATATCAAAATGTATTGACGTTTTGAGGTGGGAACTTATTTGTGGCTGATATACATTTGAAGCGCAACTCCACAAAAGATCCCTGCCAAAAATATGACAATGATTATTCCAGCGAGGGCTCTCAGGTAATCATCGACATCAAGCACTCGAATCGAAGGGCGGTAGCTAATCTTGTCAATTTTGTCGACTAACGTTTTCGCCGCGCTCTCAGCTTTGAGGATGTCATCGAGGAGATCTAGGATGATTCCTTCATAGTTTTTGCCAGCAAATTTTCTTGGCAAGTTGCTCATAGTGTTCCTTCTGATGTTCTGTCAAAAAGCCATTTCAGTAACTTACAAGCAGATCAAAAACTGAGTCCAGATTCCTTAGTGCGGCAGGGGCTGCTTTCTGGTTACGGTTCCTTTGAAGTGCATCAATTCTTTCGTCGCTTTCCAACTGGGGATTGCGAGCAACAGCCTTCCAGTCTTTATTATCTCTTGCTGCATCATTCACTGTTGTGGGTTCACTTTTGAGCGCATCGTAGATTTCGTACTGAAATATGGATAGATTTGTGTCTACAATCGCCATATCGCGCACAGATTGAATCATTGGTGCAAACAAGTCCGACACCTTGCCGGCTTGGTGCACAGCAATCTTGTTAAACAGAACGAATATTTTTTCGCGCTGCACACCTAATGAATTGAGCGTGAGGATGGTTGTCACTGTGTCCTCCTGAGCTTTGTGGTCAGGAACGACGGGTACGACGATAATGTCAAAATCATGGATCGATGATTCATACTCTTTTAGTTTGCGAATCATCTGTTTTGATTCGCTTGATCCAAGGTCGACGATCAGATCGTCCTCGATGGCCAAGACATCCACTAGATTTCGAAACTCATCCTCGGCATTCATGTGAATCGCTGATGGAATTTCATCTGTCCCTGAATTGATGCTTTCTAGGCAAATAACCTTCGCATCTTGCATTCGTGGACACAGTAGATGCTTAACGATCGTTGTCTTGCCCATATTCCCTGAAACATTTGCGACTAAGACTTTCATGGCTACTTCCTTTCACCTGGTTGATTTAGTCCCAACAGATTCTTTGTGAAACTGTTATCGATTGCTGTTTTCATTGATGCTCGTGCAGCCCCAATGATTTCTACTGCGTCAATACCGTTGGTGCCGGCCTGATTAGTTAGTTTCCGAGGCGGTATTGCACTTGCCGTCTGTGAATTCTTTGACACACTTCTCGAACTGCATTTTCGTGCTTGATACAGAAGATTTTGTAAGCACTTGATCTTCATCTCACCGAATCCGTTTTTCTCCATCGTTCTTGCAATATCAACTAGTCGAACCCCAGTCCTTTGAGCGTCATCGATGGCAGGGAGCAGTTCGCGAACGCGACCAACCATAGATCTTTGTATCTCACGCGATCTAGCCAACTCTGAAATCGCTTCAATCAGTTTTTTGCTCATAAATATGCCTTGCATAAAGTATCAAAAATGATAGTATCACAGTTGATACATTAAGCAAGCGAAAAGTTAGTAAATTTAAGGGCGAGTGAAACTTATGAAAGTGCAAGTAAGTTTTACTTAAGTGTTTGTTAAGTGCTGACAAGGAATGTCTAAGTGCAGGAATGACTCAACAGGAGGAGGGTGTGATGATTGCTAGAGCAAATATAGTAATTGCGATGTTGGTCGGATATCTCAGAAAAAACCGCGAGCGGATTGGGGCTGCACCAGAACGTTTAGTTAAAGATTCACAGTTAGTGATTGGTAGTGAGCTGGAGGATCAATCGAGAGATGTTGAAGCCTATGAGTATATTCTTGGGGAAACTCTGGTTGCAAATGAGAGGCGTTGGACTAAACGACGCTGCAGGACTATAGCAAGACGCCATAGAGATTCCGCTATCTGGAAGTCGAAAGACACATGGATGCTCGAAAGTAGGGCGCTCAATCGTTACTTTGATTCGTTGAAAGAAAGCGACGTGAACACTGCAAAAGAAATGCTTACGCCATACGATATTCAGTACGAATTGGCGAGAGTAGAGAACCCAAAATCCACGGTGTGACTATAGGGGCAAATCACTTTCCCCTTAAGGAGATTAACATGGCTACAAGATTGAAGAACAGCAAAAGATATGGGTTGAATAAACTAGATCCGCAGTGGAGAGAGATCATATTTGCCGGCATCAAATCGGCACGATTCAAACTTGCCGTTGCAGTGCTATCAGCAAGCGGTTGTCGACCGATTGAGCTTGAATCAGGGGTTGTAGTCCACCTCGTCGATGACCAAATACAAATAGGCATTCTCGGTGCGAAAGTAGATGTCAATACACGGCGGGGTCAGCCATTGAGGTTGATTCGAATCGACAGCAGCACCCCATGGGGTGAGTACCTGATGGAGCATCTACTGCGTGCCGATGGCAATATGATCATGGTTCGGTATGACGCTGGTAGCTTGTCTCAAAGACTCAGAGAGAAATCAAAAGTGTTGTGGCCGCGACAGAAGACTTTAATTAGCGGCTATTCTTATCGTCACTTTTTGGGTAAAGCGATGAAAGAGAGTGGTGAATCCCCGATTAAAATTGCCAGCACGCTAGGGCACGCTACCGACTACTCACAATCTAGTTATGGCCGGGCGGGGGGCGGCAAGCGCAGCGCTGGCCAGCATGGCGTGTTGTCTGCGGTCGCTACAAACCCAATCAGGCATTCATCCAAGTGCGACAAGCTATCAAAATTGATATCATCGGCGGCGCTCAAGTTCGATGCTCGGTGAAAGGTGGCTTGTGTCGAGTGGCAGTGTGGCTGGCTCGCGTGGCTGTGGATGCGCAGTGCGTGAACAACTAGATTAAATGATCCAATTGGAGATACTCATGTCGCTATACAAACCTGAAATCACAGTTGAGCAAATCACCAAGTTGATTAAAACGGGTGTGGCAATCATAAGTGAGGAACTCGAAGGAATGACACGCATTGGCAGCAAGTCGATAGATGTAGTGGCTGATGATGGAACAAGGCTACGCGCATGGGTCAGTATCAACAGTCTCTCATCCTCCTACTTTATTGTCCAAAATAAAGACAGAGTTCGTACAGCATATAGCGCAAGAGTGATGACTGATGAAGGTATTGCTCGGGAACAAGCTCAGGCTAAGCAAAAGGTGTCGGCTACATTCAAAAAACATAATGGCGTTTGGTTGATCCTTACAAAGCCTGATGCAAAAGTGGGGGAAGTTGTTGAGGTGGGTAGGAAAGACCTCACATTTGTTAGATGCGAATTGACTAAAGTGGTTGTAAAGAAGCGTGATGGTACTTTTCTGATGGCGTTCAAAGAGGTTGGAAAAATGAAATCATCCACCAAAGGGTGAATGAGTGTCATTTATTACCTGACCAGCATCTTTGGCATCTTTTACCGCTCGGTCAAGAACACGGGGGGGGTGTTGGATACGACGAGCATCTACTAGAGCCTTTTGCCACCTTGACGTCCAACCCATCCGTCGAGAGGGACTGCGAAAAGCTTGTAGCCCATCACTTTTACGTTGACGGTCTGCTGCAATGGGTCGGTAACAGTCCGCTAGGTAACCTCGGTCAGATGACAGCTATGGCCGATCAGTTGTCGATGGAGCACGAACCCCCAACGTTCGTTATCTATTGCAGACAAAGCCTTCACGGGCTAAATTTCAACCAATCGGGAGTCACAGCCACGAGGTTATTTCCTTCCTAGGGACTCTGCCGGATTGGAATTCGAAACCTCCCGAATCCAATCCCAGATTTTACATATTCAAACCCTTAATCTTCTCGAATCGTTTCTTCAATGCCGCCTGAATCCTAGATTCGAGGGTTTTTCGAGCCAAAGGTACCTAGAGAGTGGCGGCAGAGTGGACGAGTGAATTCATTGATTTTGCTTTTTGAGCGGGTTACTAAAGGTAGAGATATTCTGCCGTTCCGTTTACGCAACTTTGGATTATGCTGATAGTGTATTTGCTTGACAGCCACAATCGAAAGCGCATAATTCTCACATCGCCGATTTGTTCACCAGCTTGCGGGGCGATTCATAAATAACTGCTAAAGCGGAGAGGAACCCGTTCTAGCGCAATGCTTCAACTGGTTTTGTTTTTTGGTTTATCCACCACTCTTGCGAGAAACGGATCGGGGGATTTATTCCAACTTGCGAACCCCGCCTCATTGGCAAATTCGCTAAACAGGAGGTCGTCATGTCAGCACATGGATGCAGAAAAGAGAGCTTTAGAAATCCATCCCGTCATTTCCGTGAGAAGAAGTTACTTTCTAAGACATTTTGTAGCTTTCCATATCTGAGCACTCGCGTACTTCCCGCCCTCTATAACATCAATCTCTATCCGAGTGGTTGGTCTGAACTAGACCTAATCGGACTCGCACGTCATCAGGTGGCCGCAAACCATTTGCCTGCTTGCCTTGTGTTAAGTTGGAACCGTGGCCTTTGGTTTGATAGGGCTGGTGACGAGGCATGGAATTCGTTCATTCCTAAAGGTGGGGCAATCCTAGGCGGCGCATTGAAATTACCTCAGTGCTATTCATTTGACGAGGGATTGAACCAGCGAAGCCAACTTCTTGATGAGTTCTCAAGCTCATCACTTAAGGGCGGCGGGTATCTGGTTGGTGATCCTGAAAATTGTGTAAGGGAAGCAACACCAGAAGATGCTGAATTGGGTGAACTGAGTGGCAATATCATTCCTCGTGGCCTGACAGAGTGCCCAAACTGCGGCGATTTGAAAGGAGAGTGCTTGTACCCTGAGTCAGCGTGTTATAGCGATAAGGTTTGGAAAGTGTCCTGCCGATGCGAGAACGATAATCTATGCGCCGCATGCGGGGAGCCGTTATTCCAACACAAGCTTGACTCGTGCTACTTCGAACGCGCGAGCGGTGGAATTTTGCATGTTGCTGGGTATTGCGCCTTACGTCACACCTGTAGGGAAATATAGGCAGCTAAGCATACGGTTTTGGGTTGGAATATTCCCTACAATCCAGTACATTACGGCAGTTGTAATGAACCAAGCTGGGAAGCACTATAACAATCCCATAACTCCAGATTGATGGACTGTAGCTCGTTGATTTGAAGTACCTGAAAAGTGGCTATTAGTACAAGAATAATATGACCGGATCTCGATACCGACTTTCATTCACCACAGGCGGGCTGCTTTCACAGGAATCAGCAATGGCGGCAGAGATCTATCTTAGGACACTTGACTGGGATTTGACCCGTGACAAGATACGCGCAGAAAACCTCCTTCAAGTTAGAACTGCTTCTGCATCGGTCAGGATTAGCCGAGAGCTAATTGGCAGACTTGAGTTGCTATCCAATCAAGAGCTTCAGTGCGTTGTTGACGGAACAATTCGCGAGCGAGGTTATCTGCTTTGGCTTGCCGCTTGCAGGCGTTATGAGTTTATTCGTGATTTCGCGGTTGAAGTTTTGCGCGAATATTTCCTTACCTTGCGCCAGGTACTGAGCAAAAAGGACTTTGACGCCTTCTTCAATGCCAAGGCAATGTGGCATGAAGAGCTGGACAACACGACTCTATTAACACAAGACAAACTCCGTCAGAACCTCTTTCGTATGATGCGTGATGCCGATTTAATTTCCCCAGACAATATGATTCAACCAGCGATGCTCACACCTAGAGTCGCATCGCTGATGTCCGCTCACGGACGAGATGAGTTTACGATTTTCCCGTTATCAGACACCGATATCAGTAGGTGGCTTAAATGACCCATCACATAGGTCAGCAGCCAATGGCGGTTCGCTTTGAGCACTTGCTTCAATCTATTGGCAGCCAGCGCTTTCTGAAAATGGAGGGTAACAACAACGAAGTGCCGTTCTTTATATGCGACTACAAGCCTTCCGAAGCCGTCGATATGGCCAAGATGCGAAAACAGCTTGTAAATAGGCTTGGGCAGACCGGTGTCAGAGTGTTGGAAATCAATCTGTATGATTTATCCATTGAGATGATCAAGGCTCGTGGGTTATGGGATCAACTACTAGATGTTGAAACCACCGTATCCAAGGACGAACTCAAAGAGTTGATGCAAAACGTGCTTGATCCTGAAATGCATTTAGTGCCTGAGATTGGTCGAAGGCTCGATGCGGTAGATTTTGGCGTCCTGTTCCTGTCCGGCGTTGGCGAGGTTTTTCCTTACATAAGGTCTCACAACGTCCTTAATAATCTCCAGAAGACTGCCAAGCTAAAACCGACAGTTATGTTTTTCCCAGGTGGCTATACGCATTCGCTGGAAAGCGGTGCGGCGCTCGTTCTGTTCGACCGGCTGCAGGATGATAAGTATTACCGAGCCTTTAATATCTTCGATTACCAGGTGTGAAAGAGACGCATATGGAACTTAAATCAATTTTTCAGAGACCGGTGGATCGCCACATCGAAGGGGTCATCAAGGCCGATGATGAGGCTGGGCTTAAGGGAGAGTTAGAGGAATACGTTCTTACCGATGAAGTCTCTAAGCGTCTGGATATCTTTCTGAATGCCTATAACAGATATGAGGGAGCCAACGGTGTTTGGGTCTCCGGCTTCTTTGGCTCTGGTAAGTCCCACTTGCTCAAAATGTTGGCACTCGTATTGGAAAACAGGCAGGTTGAAGGCTCTTCAGCGCTAGAAATTTTCCTCCCCAAGATAAAGGGCAATGAAATTCTGAGCGCCGACATTAAGCGTGCGGTGGCCATCCCATCCAAAAGCATACTGTTCAACATTGACCAGAAAGCTGACGTCATTAGCAAGACACAGGTTGATGCCTTGTTGGCTGTGTTCGTCAAAGTCTTTGACGAAATGTGCGGTTACTATGGCAAACAGGGATACATCGCCCAGTTCGAGCGTGATCTCGATAGCCGCAATCAGTATCAGACATTCAAGGATGCATACCTTAAGGTAGCAGGCTTTACATGGGAGCGTGGGCGAGAACAGTCATTGCTGGAGACACGTAATATCGCTGCTGCCTATGCGAAGGCAACCGGGGGAGATGGGGCTGAAGCAACAGGCATCCTTGATAAATACCGTAGCCACCATGCCGTCTCAATCGAAGACTTCGCAAACCAGATAAAGGCATGGCTTGATCGGCAAGTACCAAATTTCCGCCTAAACTTCTTTGTAGATGAAGTAGGGCAGTACATCGCTGATAACACAAAGCTTATGACCAACCTGCAAACCATAGCTGAAAGCTTGGCTACCAAGTGCAATGGACGCGCATGGGTTATTGTCACTGCTCAGGAAGATATGAATGCTGTCGTTGGTGAAATGAGCAAGCAGCAAAGCAACGACTTCACCAAGATCCAAGCGCGTTTCGCAAGTCGAATGAAGCTCACTAGTGCAGATGTGGCTGAAGTTATTCAAAAGCGTCTGTTACTCAAGAATGCAGCAGGTGAGAAGCAACTTGCTGCTGTTTATGCTCAGCAGTCAAACAATTTCAAAACCCTGTTCGACTTTGCTGATGGTGCGCAGAGCTACCGAAACTTTAAGGACGCTGACCATTTTGTTAGTGCTTATCCGTTCATTCCTTATCAGTTCTCGCTGTTCCAGGTCGCCATTCAGGGGATTTCTCAGCACAACGGATTTGAAGGGAAACACAGTTCAGTGGGGGAACGATCCATGCTGGGCGTTTTCCGTGAGGTCGCAATAGCGATTGCCGACCAGCCTGTCGGGCAACTGGCCACCTTCGATCTCATGTTTGAAGGTATCCGCACCTCACTCAAGACCGCTATTCAAAGTGCTATCCGTCAAGCAGAAAAGAACCTTGGAGATCCGTTTGCAGTGCGCTTGCTCAAGGCGCTATTCCTCGTCAAATACGTGAAAGAGTTCAAGCCAACTCTTCGAAATTTGAGTGTGTTGATGCTTGATCGGTTTGACCAAGACATACCTTCACTGCGCAAGAAGATCGAGGCGGCCCTTAGCTTGCTCGAACAGCAAACATATATCCAGCGCAATGGTGAGTTGTATGAATATCTGACCGATGAAGAAAAAGACATCGAGCAGGAGATCAAAAACACAGAAGTGGAATCCAGCGACGTCACTGCTGAACTGGAAAGACTAGTGTTCGACCACGTCATCAAACAACGCAAGATCCATTGCGATAATGGCCAGGACTACCCTTACTCGCGCAAGATGGACGACCGACTTCAGGGGCGTGAATACGAACTGGCGATCCACATCATCAGCCCGTTTAGCGATAACGCGGGTAACGAGACCATGCAACGTATGCAAAGCATGGGGCGAGACGAACTGCGAGTAGTGTTGCCAGAAGACGAAAGACTTGTCCGCGATTTGCTCATGTACAAGCGCACTGAGAAATATATCCGCCAAAATGTCTCAGTCGCTCAACAGGAAGTCGTAAAGCGCATTCTCAACGATAAAGGTTTTCAGAATCGAGAACGCCTGGTCGAAATTGAAAACAGACTTCAGCAATTGCTTGGTCAAGCCAAACTCATAATCAATAGCGGAGATGTTGAAGTCTCAGGAGATGATGCTCAGACTCGGATAGTACGTGGCTTCCACCAGCTTGTTGAATACAGCTACCCCAACCTGCGCATGTTGCGTGGCGTGACCTATAACGAAGGCGATGTCGGGAATTACCTGCGTCATTCGCAAGAAGGTCTTCTGGGAAATGACGCAACCAGCCTGACCGAGACAGAGCAAGAGATACTGGCGTTTATTCAGAGCAATGCAAGAGGTGGAGTACGCACCACATTAAAGAGCCTGTTGGAGCGTTTTGAGCGCAAGCCCTATGGTTGGTATTACGGTGCCATTCTGTGCAACGTGGCGTTACTCTGCGCTCGCGGTAAGTTGGAAGTGCGTAGCGAAAGTAACCTGCTAGAAGACGATGCACTAGAACGCGCACTGCGTAATACACATGGTCATGCCAATGTGGTGCTGGAACCACAGGTCGAATTCACAGCATCTCAAGTGCGTGGCCTCAAAGAATTTTATTCCGAATTCTTTGATGGTCCTGCAAAGGCAAGTGAAGCAAAAGCGCTAGCGCGAGAAACTGCTGAAAGATTTACGTCTTTGCAGCACGAACTTGCTGAGCTTCATGCTCAATCAGCGCAGTTCCCCTTCCTTAATTCGTTAGCGCCGGTGCTGACCACACTCAAAGAAATCGCCGCCAAAAATGCCAATTGGTTTTTGACAGAGTTATCCAGACAGGTTGATGAACTATTGGATCTTAAGGAACAGAAGATAGATCCAATGCGAAAATTCATGAACGGTCCGCAAAAAGCCATTTTTGAAGAAGCAAGTCGCGTAGTTCAGGAACAAGAAGACAACTTCAGCTACGTGCAAGGGGACGAGGCGGCGCAAATCAAGACAGCGCTAATTGATCCAAATGGTTACAAAGGAAATCACCTTCAACAGGTCAAAGGGCATCTTGATGTCCTGCAGAAGAAAATAGCTGGCCAGCGTGAGCGAGAAGCTGATGAAGCGACTGTGGCAATCCAAAAAATGGAAACACGTTTGCGCAACATGGCAGAGTTTCCATTACTACCGGCCGACAAGCAGGCAAGGTTAGTTGAGCCCTTTGAGAATGCACGGCAGGGCATTGAAGGGCAGAAGCGCATCGCGATGATCAGAGACCTGCTCCGTCGCTTTGAAGAGCAGGATTACCCTCAGCTTCTAGCCTTGTTTGAAAGCTTGTCGAGACCGCCAGCACCAAATACGCGCGAAGGATCAACCAGCTCCGAATCATCGAACCCACCTGCAAACCAACCTCAAGTCATTGCCGCGCGTTCGATAACAGTTTCATTTGATAAGGCATGGTTGGCTGATGAGGCTGACCTGAACCGCTATCTGGAAGCTTTACGCGAGGCATGGCTTAAAGAAATCAAAGACGGCAAGCGTGTGCAAATCTGAGGTGGCTAAGTGATTTCAAAACTGGGGCTTGAAAATTTCGCCAAGTTTGGCGAACTAAATATCGACTTCTCACCCAAGATCAATGTAATTATTGGCGAGAACGGAACAGGCAAAACTCAGCTACTTAAAGCTGCATACGTTGCGAACGCGGTTCTTGCACTTGGAAATGAACAAAGCGACCTGACGGACAAGCTTTGTTCGACTTTTCGTCCTAATGGAGATGCACTGGGGAAGCTAGTTAGGAATGGAACACCTGGTGGTCAGCATGCGAAAATCAACGCCGAGTTTGGTCATGGCCAGCGTTTGAGTGCTGAATTCACATCGTCATCTAAGAAGGTCAAGCTCACTTATTTTAGCAATGAGTCGGGAGGGCTTGGTACTCCAATCTTTCTACCTACCAAAGAAGTGTTGTCCTTATTCAAGGGCATCACCAGTGACAAATCAGATAAGCCAACGTTACATAGTCTATTCGATTCTACCTACCTTGACCTGTGCGAGAAACTGTCAGTTAAGAGGCCGACCAAGCCCGAAGATGCCATTGACCATGATCCGCGATTTGGTCAGGTTTACCAAAAGCTGGTGAATACTATCGAGGGTAGGTTTAGATTAGGCTTTTTTGGCCATACAACATTTGAACCTGGTCGCTTTGAAGAGCAGCGAGCAAAAGACCAACACCAACTCAATACTCGTACTAAAACTGTTTTTGTTCCTATCAAAGCTGAAACTATTTCAGCTCAAATGGCCGCAGAGGGGATCCGAAAACTTGGCATACTCCAACTCTTATTGGAGAATCAGCAGCTCAAACTTGGTGGTTCAGGCACCTTAATTTGGGACGAACCTGAAACCAATATGAACCCTAAGCTAATGAGACTCCTTGTGGAAACTCTCCTAGAACTCGCGCGCAACGGACAGCAGATTATTCTAGCTACTCATGACTACGTACTACTCAAGTGGTTTGATCTTCTGGCCGATAAGGGCAAAGGAGATCACGTCAAATTTCATGCTCTCTTCAGGAATGCGGAGAATGGTCAAATAGTGCTTGAATCCACAGATGAGTATCTCGCGATTACTCCAAATGCGATTACAGATGCTTTCAATGATCTAACCAAAGAGCAAGTGCGCTCCAAAATGGGAGCCTTGGGTAAATGACGACACTGTGGGAGCGCGATCTGTGCATTGACTTTACCGATGCTTTAGACGGTTTTGTATTCGACCAGATGAAACCCACGTTACCCAATTTTCATGGCATCGCTGTCATGCACCGGGTTGATTTTATCGTCGAGCTACCCGATGCTTGGCTGTTCGTCGAAGTGAAGGATCCGGGCAACCCTAAGGCACAAGCCGAAGGACTCCATAAGTTTTTCACCGAACTGAATAACGGCACCTTGGGGAACACCTTTGCTGGTAAGTTCATGGACTCATTTGTATATCGCTGGGCCGAAGAAAAAACCAATAAGCCGATTCACTACATCAGCCTCGTCACGCTTGATGCGGCGTTACTACTCAACCTCTCAGACGAAATCGCCAAGAAGCTCCCACCGATGGGAATGCCGACCCCTCGATGGCAACGCCAACTATTCGCAAACTGTCAGGTTTTTAATATTGAGACCTGGAATGAAAACTTTCCGAAGTGGCCGGTAACTCGTTTAAGCGCGGTCACCCATCCAGTTCTACCTGCCGGAATTTAACGAAAATGGAAACCACCAAACTCCGCCGCTTTGCTCAATACGCCCGACGTACCTTGTTGGAGCTAGTTGAGGCGCGTTTGCAACTTGTATTGCAAGCTAATAGCGCAGCACGTCGTGAAAACTTCAACGCAGTTAAAGAGCTTGAAGAGCAGATTAAGGAGTCAAGTCGCGAACAAGTCATCGACCGTGTCGCCTACATCTGGTTTAACCGTTTCTGCGCATTACGCTACATGGACGTTAACCGAGTCAATCGCATCAGTGTCCTATCGCCTCTGGAAGGACAGTTTCAGCCGGAGATATTGGCCGAAGCCAAGATGGGCCATATCGACGAGGAGATGGTCCCAGCCGCCATTCAGGCAAAGGTGAGGGCGTTACTGGACGGCAAGGCACCCAGCTCTGACCCACAGCAAGAAGCTTACCGTATGCTGGTAGTTGCCGTGTGCAACTATTACCAGCCCGTAATGCCTTTCCTATTCGAGTGCATCGCTGACTACACAGAACTGTTGATGCCTGTTGATTTGCTATCTGGAAACTCAATTCTCGCCTACACCCGCGAGGCTATGACACCTGACTCTTGCCAAGATGTTGAAGTCATCGGATGGCTCTATCAGTTCTACATCTCAGAGAAAAAAGATATAGTTTTTGAAGGGCTTAAGAAAAACAAACAGATCACACCTGAAAATATCCCTGCTGCGACGCAACTGTTCACGCCACATTGGATTGTGCGCTATCTGGTAGAAAACTCACTCGGTCGTCTCTGGCTGCTCAATCGGCCAAATTCAAAGCTTGCGGAGAAGATGGATTACTACATCGCACCGCAGGAGTCAGTAACAGATTTCCTGCGCATAGCAAAACCAGAAGACATCAAGCTGTGCGATCCGGCTTGTGGCTCTGGTCACATGCTCACCTATGCATTCGATTTGCTCTACGCCATCTATGAAGAAGAGGGTGTAGATCCAGTTGAGATTCCAGAAAAGATTCTTTCCTACAACCTATATGGCGTTGAGATTGATGAACGTGCCGGGGAGTTGGCAGCCTTCGCGCTGACCATGAAGGCGCTTCAATACGACAAACGGTTCTTCCGCCGACGTTCTTCAGTACGTGCACAACCAATAGAACCTCATATCTGTGTATTGCGACCTGTGAAGATTGAGTCACATGATCTGGATGCCTATATAACGGTAGTAGGTAGTGATTTATTCACCGCCAACTTACGCACTTTGCTAAGACAGTTTGAGGAGGCAGATAACTTCGGTTCGCTAATTTGTCCTGTGTCACTTGACTACGCAGAACTGTTCCGAGTGTTGGCCGAGAAGGGGGTGGGTAGCCAGTTACTGCTTGAGCACGTGCACCGTGACGTTCTACTCATACTTAAGCAGGCTGCCTACTTGAGCCAGTTCTATCAAGTGGTTGTGGCAAACCCCCCTTATATGGGCAGCAAGGGTATGAATGGGCGATTAAGTGCATGGGCTAAGGATAACTATCCAGACAGTAAATCCGATCTTTTTGCGATGTTCATTGAACGCAGTTTAAACCTTGTAGTTAAGCAAGGCGCCGTGTCTATGATTACGATGCAAAACTGGATGTTTCTATCTTCTTATGAAGTTTTGCGCAAAAAATTAATCATCGAATGCTTCATAAGTGGACTCACTCAGATTGGATACAACAGCTTTCCAGAATTAAACTCAAAGGTTGTTCAGGCTTGCGCATTTATATTATTCAATAAACCTAGTGAGTTAAATGGGCAATATATCAATCTAAATAACGCCGCTCAATCAGCTAATAAAGAGTTGGTATTTCTCGACAGGCGTAAGAGGGATGAAATTACATGCATAAATCAACGAAAGTTTCTTGATATTCCCGGATCCCCTATAGCTTATTACATTGCTGAAGCAGCCTTCAGAGCGTATGCCACACTTCCTGCGTTAAGAGAAAAATGCCTAGTTGTTAAGGGGCTTGATACTTGTGATAACGAGAGATTCGTAAGGGAATGGTTTGAAGTAAGCAATAAAGATTGTTCACTGGGGAAATTCGATCCGAATTGCAAATGGTTTGTGTACCACAAAGGAGGGGACTTTAGATTATGGTATGGCAACGATAATAAAGTTGTTAATTGGGCGAATAATGGATATGAAATTCGCAATTTAATGAATCCAGATGGAAGTCAGAAATCACGTCCTCAGTCGATAGATAAATACTTCAATGATGGTGCCACATTTAATTCAATAACTAGTGGAAGGTTTTCTCTTCGCGAAATGACATTCAGCATCTTTGGAGGGGGAGGCTCAGCAGTTTTTAGTAAAGATATTCAGAAAATAATCTGTTATTTGAATTCAAATGTTGCAGCATATTTTATGAAGATGGCTAACCCCACTTTAAATATTCTAGTGGGTGACCTGCTAAATATCCCGACTAAAACCAGCATCACCGCTGACGCTTCAGCTCTTATCGGAATCTCGAAACGTGACTGGATAAATTATGAAAGTTCTTGGGCCTTTGATAAGTCATCATTATTGAGTTCGGATTTCTATCAGCCATCAGTGAAAGTTACATATACAAAACTCCGGTCAAGCTGGCTTAGCACTACGAAAACCATGCAACAATTGGAGGAGGAAAATAACCAAATATTCATCACTGATTATGGCTTGGAAAAAACGCTTAAACATAATGTTCCACTCTCAGAAATCTCTTTAACCTGTAATCCACATTACCGCTACGGTAGCGACAAGTCCGAGCAGGATCTTGAAGATCTACTGCTGGCGGACACGATGCGAGAATTCATCTCCTACTCTGTAGGCTGTATGTTTGGTCGTTACAGTCTAGATAAGACTGGGCTGATTCTTGCAAACCAAGGCGATACGCTAGAAGAATATTTGCACCAAGTGCCAAAGCCCCGTTTCACACCTGACGAAGATAACGTAATCCCACTTCTTGATGGTGACTGGTTCAGTGACGACATTACAAGTCGCTTCCGCGAGTTCCTGCGCGTTACCTTTGGTGAAGAGCATTACGATGATAACTTACGATTCATAGAAGAGTCTCTGGGCAAGAAAGGTAAATCGCTACCGATTCGCGACTTCTTCCTCAAGGAGTTCTATACAGACCACGTCAAGCGCTACAAAAAGCGTCCAATCTATTGGCTGTTCAGTAGCCCCAAGGGCAGTTTCAACGCACTGGTCTATCTACACCGTTACCGCCCGGACACGGCTAGCATCGTGTTGCAATACCTGCGTGACTTCCGCAGCAAGCTGGTCAGCGAGCGCGACCATCAGGAGCAAATGAGTATCAGCACCTCAGCCAGCCAAGGCGAAAAGACCAAGGCATTGAAGAAGATTGAGGAATTGAAAAAGGCTCTGGTGGAACTGGACGACTACGAACGCGATACTCTTTATCCGCTTGCAACTCGACAAGAGAAACTTGATTTGGATGATGGCGTGAAAGTGAACTACCTCAAACTCGGTGACGCTCTGAAGAAGATACCGGGGCTGGAGGCGAAGGATGAAGAATAATAATGGAACAGACAAAGAATGAGTGATCGGATCATCCTCGCTTTACAGCGGCTATTTGAAAAGCACCGCATTGTCTTTTGGTATGACACCAAGCACGAGTTACGCGCAGACTTTACTGCCCTAAATATCCCTGGCATTGAGAAGATTGAGCTGGCCAACAATGAATTCGGAGTTAAGCACCGCATCCTGCGTGAGCAGCCTGAGCAGAAGTTCTTACTTTTCCGTGACGGTCCACAACCACCCGATTTAGATAACTGGTTGCTAGATGTGCAATTGGCACATGGGGAATTTCGCACAGATCAGGTGGCGTTATGGCTCGCCGAGCTCGAACTGAGTCCTGCCTTTGCCGAGGTAGTGCAGGCTCATGCCGAGTTCTTTGGTGCGGCGAAACGCAAGGATGCATTGAAACGACTTCTTAAGAGCGATGACTCGGCATCGACCATACTTTTGAAGATGCTTGCTGTTTGTGCTGGGTCGGAACCAAGGCTTGATGTCATCCTAGAGTCGTTGCTTGCTGAATTGGCCGATGGTGGTGAAGAGCGGATTAGGCTGATAGGGCGCTGCGGACTGAACGACTTCCTTTGGAAGCAGATGTTCCGTTTTTACGGATATGAATCCACTACGCCAGGTCTGCGTGATTTCGCAATTGAGCTATTCAAGTCCTGCTACGCAATGGGAGTTAGCGGTACACCGAAGCTCACAGCCGAAGCACTAGTTTTTCTAAAGCGTTGGAAAGACAGCCGGCAATACGCAGAGAGCTTTGAAAAACTTTCTGAACAATGTGCCGATGCATTGGGCATCGAGAAGGATTTAGACAAGCGAGATCTTCGCGAGTTGATAGAGCTGGACTATTTCGAGCTGATCGACCGAAAGATTGTCACTGATCTCGTTCAGGGTGTTTCAACACACACCATGAGTGCCGGAGATGTCATATTGTCGGTACGCCAGCGTCGCCAAGGCCATTGGTATGAGCAATATAAAGAGCTTTACAGCGCTGTGGAGTATGCGGCTGCCTTTATCCATGCGCTAGAAGGTGCACGCCTGGAGATGACCTCAATGGCAGATGGTGTGCAGAACTATGCGCGAAGCTGGTTCAAGCTCGACCAGTTGTATCGAAAGTTTATTTTTCACACGCGGGAATCTGGGCAGGCGTCTTTGCTTTCCATACTAAACACTCAAGTGGAGAACCTGTACACCAACAACTATCTGCTCAAACTCAACAACAACTGGCAGGTGTTTGTTGACGCAGCTACTCAGTGGGATGCGACACCAATTGCATTGCAGCGGCAGTTCTTTAGTCGTTGGGTGCAGCCATACATCGAACGTAAGGGCAAAGTTTGCGTGTTGATTTCTGATGCCTTCCGCTATGAGATTGGCGAGGAGCTGCAAAGCCTGATGCGTCAGGAGGATCGCTTTGAAGCAGAGCTAGAACCTGTGCTGGCCATGTTGCCCAGCTACACGCAGTTGGGCATGGCAGCGTTGCTTCCCAACAAGACGCTGACGCTGATGAATGATGAGACGGGCGTCGCATTGGTTGATGGACAAAGCGCTCAGGGCACAGCCAATCGAAGCAAGATCCTGTCGTCGGTGGTGACAGCCTCCATTGCGATTCAGGCAGAAGATCTGATGAAGATGGAACGAGATGAGTCTCGTGCTCTGGTTCGTGACAATGAAGTGATCTACATTTATCACAATCTGATCGATAAGACTGGTGATACGCGTGATACCGAAGAGCGCGTATTTGCGGCAACCGAAGATACGCTGCAAGAACTGATACGCATCATCAAGAAGCTGGCCAACGCCAATGTCAGCAATGTGCTGGTGACGGCTGATCACGGATTTATTTACCAAAATCGCGCGTTGGAAGATAGCGACTTTATGGTGAGTGAACCCGAGGGAGAGGGTATCTACTACCGCAACAGGCGCTTTGTGCTGGGTACTGGGATGCGCAGCAGCGGCAGCTTCAAGACTTTTATGCCTGCTCAACTGGGGCTTGAAGGTACGGTCGAGGTACAGATTCCCAAGTCCATTAACCGCCTGCGCCAAAAGGGTTCAGGCAGCCGTTTTGTACATGGGGGCGCAACCTTGCAAGAAGTGGTCATTCCGGTGCTGCGCATCAACAAGAAGCGCCAGAGCGATGTGTCGAGGGTGGAAGTGGAATTCATCGGAGGGGCAGGGAAGACCATTACTTCGGGGCAGGTAGCTGTTGTGTTGTATCAGACGCAAGCAGTGACGGATAAGATCCAAGGCCGCAAGTTACGTGGTGGAATCTATGCGCAGAACGGCGAGCTGATTTCAGACAGTCATGAACTTATATTTGATCTGACTTCCGAGAATCCGCGTGAGCGTGAAATGCCGGTACGCTTTGTACTGAGTCGCAAGGCAGATGAGGCTAATGGTCAGCAAGCAACACTTCGCCTTGAGGAGTTGGTTGACGGAACTTCACACTACCGCGAGTACAAGACTTTGAGTTACACGATTCGCCGGTCATTTACGAGTGACTTTGATTTCTGAGAGGTACGGGATGAGCGTGGACAACAGTATTAACAGCGATCTTGATAACAAGATCAACCAGCATTTCTCTGGTCTGGTCGTGCGTAAGGATCTGGTCAAGACGGTAAAGGGCAACGCAATCGTCCCATCGTATGTGTTGGAGTATCTGCTTGGGCAGTATTGCGCGACCAATGATGAGGCGACCATTCAGACTGGCATTGAGACGGTAAAAGACATCCTTCGATTGCATTATGTTCACCGCAATGAGGCTGGGTTAATTCGCTCAACCATCAAAGAGAAAGGCCGACACAAGGTCATTGACCGCATTAGCGTTTCGCTTAATGACAAGGCCGATGTGTATGAGGCGGAATTCGCCAACTTGGGGATCAAACAAGTCCTGATCGACTCAGCCACTATCAAAGCACATCCCAAACTCTTGGTTGGTGGAGTTTGGTGCATTGCCGATGTTGAATACGAATTCTCCGAAGACAAGGGATCCTCGCCTTGGATCATGGCTTCTATCAAGCCTATCCAGTTGTCGCAGTTTGACTATGACGGGTATGTGAAGGCACGCCGTGAGTTCACGACTGATGAATGGATAGACCTTCTGATTCAGAGTATCGGCTTTAATCCGCAGATGTTTGGCCGTCGCAACAAGCTTTGCCAGCTGGTGCGTCTGATTCCGTTCTGCGAGCGCAACTACAACCTGATTGAGTTGGGGCCAAAAGGCACAGGGAAATCGCATACCTACTCTGAATTTTCTCCGCACGGAATTTTGATTTCCGGTGGCGAGGTGACAGTACCTAAACTGTTTGTAAACAACTCCTCTGGCAAGCTGGGGCTGGTGGGTTACTGGGATGTTGTGGCGTTCGACGAATTTGCTGGTAAGCAGAAGCGGGTGGACAAGTCCCTTGTGGACATCATGAAGAACTACATGGCCAACAAATCGTTTTCACGCGGAGTGGAAACGCTGGGGGCCGAAGCATCCATGACATTTGTTGGTAATACCGAGCATACAGTTCCGTATATGCTCAAGCATTCGGATCTGTTTGATCCATTACCCAAGGAATTTCACGACTCAGCTTTCCTAGACCGTATCCATTACTACATACCAGGCTGGGAAGTGGACATCATTCGTGGCGAGATGTTTTCCAGCGGTTACGGCTTCGTAGTGGACTATCTTGCCGAGATTCTGCGCTCGCTTCGTAGTCATGATTTCTCAGACCGCTATCAATCCCTCTTTACCTTGTCGTCTGACATATCGACTCGTGATCGGGATGGTATTCACAAGACATTTTCTGGATTGATGAAAATCCTTTATCCGCATGGTGAGGCATCAGAGGCAGAAGTCGAGGAGATTTTGAGGTTCGCCATTGAGGGGCGCAAGCGCGTGAAAGATCAGTTGCTGCGCATCGACACAACATATTCTAAAGTACGATTTGACTACGAGGATAAAGCTGGAAAGCTGAAGTCAGTTACAACGCTTGAGGAAGAAGAGTACGCCGGGTCTTACCATAAGGTTGTGGCAGCGGTACCAATGCCTGACGCCAACGCTACTGCAACGACCACTTCACCACCTATGCGAGAGGCAGTGGGGGGGGCAACTACCCAAACTATAGCTGTCCCATCCGAACCACAGCTTCGCGATCAACATCTGGTTTGGCAGGAGAACCAGAGGGGGCTGACCTTTGATGGTCTATTTGGGCCATATCTGAAAGGTGCAAAGAAGATTACGATCACCGATCCATACATCCGCATTTTCTATCAGGTTCGCAATCTCATGGAGCTGATGGAAACGGTCGCCAAACTCAAGCCGGTTGAGGATGATGTTGCAGTGCACCTGATTACCATCGAGGACGATTTCAAGAGCGATCAGCAGAAAGAAAACCTCCAACGCATCACCGATGCTTGCGCCACAGTTGGCATACAGTTCACTTGGGAGTTTGATAAGGAAAATACCATTCATGCTCGGCACATCACAACCGACCATGGTTGGAAGATCCTACTAGATCGCGGCCTTGATGTATTCCAGCGTTTCGAGATGAACGATGCCTTTGATTTCGCCAACCGGCTGCAGCAGAATAGGCAATGCAAAGCATTTGAGGCTACGTTTATTAGGAATCGGGCTTCTTAACTCAGTTCATAATCAGTTCAGTTATTGCATCCAATAATATCGGGGGGCATGTCTCAAAAAGTGAATTTGGATGCATTAATCCCTCGGGCAGATTACGAAACGGACGAAACAGTTAATGCTCCAACTGGTAGGCCGAAGGAGGCATTTTCGGCAACAGACCTTAAGAGTGGTGAATTTTTCTCCTCACTAAGTCTCTATATAGGCAATTGATCAAAGCTGGTGCTCCTCGAAATGGAATAGGAAGCATCACTAGGGGGGGGTAAGTTAAATCGTTCAAAACATTGCGGTGAATATTTTGAAACTTACTATCAGATAGACGCGATTCCAGAAAACAGTGATCGATACCAGCATACGCGCGAAAGACTGATTCCCCCAACTTATCATACACACTCAATTAACCCAGCGTCATCTCTCAACCCCACCCTGTTCAACTCTCTACTCACTGTCCAAGCCTGCATAAGCTCTGAGTTATAAGGCCGAATCATCGGCAGTAATCCATCAATCTGCTTGTTCTGAGGCGACAACCAAGC
>Ga0172373_10003309_pt1 | contig 23683 bp, 23 predicted proteins | sample Lak10m_2_FD_114546 | JGI IMG/M metagenome (GOLD analysis project Ga0172373, IMG submission 114546) | Freshwater microbial communities from Kabuno Bay, South-Kivu, Congo - kab_092012_10m | ecosystem: Environmental > Aquatic > Freshwater > Lake | place: Democratic Republic of the Congo...
AATGGTATTTCCCCGCCGAAACCCTCGCCCAGCCAGGGTTTGACATTGAAAGCATTGCGGCCTTTCCCAAGCTTGTGATCGTGCAGGACGGCGATGCCGCGGCGACGAACCAGCGCGGCATGCACTCGCCCGCCTTCAAGGCCGCGCGGCTTATGCCCGAGGAATATGAGATCCACCGCTTCCACAACTGGATTAGGGCCGAGATGGAGGACTGACCATGACCATGCTTCCCTATCCCCTGGTGCCGGTGCCGAACGACTGGGATCGCCGTGGCCTGCCCGCCTGGACCTATCATTCCAAAGCGCTGTTCGATCTGGAACGCGATCAGATCTGTTTGATCCCTCGGTTTGATGGGGCTCTGTTGCACAAATCGGCTGATTGCCGGAGCTTCCCCATCCCCGGACAGACTTATCCCGCGACCTCTGTGACGGGCGTTCCGAGCGCGGTGAAGCGGTTCAGGACCGCGACCCGGACCTGGAACTCTGCGACCTGACGGTCGAAGTCTCTGGCGGATAGCCGCTGCCCCAGCAGCTTGACGCAGTGCATCTTGGTTTCTGCGCGACTCCGGCGGTGGTATCCGCTCCATCGTCGCCAGATGGTTCGACCGACGCGTTTCGACGTCCGCAGGATTTCGTTTCGTGCGATGGCACCGGGGGTGTCGGGCTTCCAGGGCTTGGCGTTCTTGCGGGGTGGGATGATCGCGGCGGCCCCTCGGGCGGCGATGGCGTCGTGACACTTGCGGGTGTCGAAGGCACCATCGGCGGTGACGGTTGCGATCTCCTGGTTGGGCGGGATCTGGTCGAGCAACTCGGGCAGCATCGGCGCATCGCCGATCTCGCTGGTGGTGAACTCGGCGGCCCGGATTTCCAAGGATTTCTCATCAATGCCGATGTGGATCTTGCGCCAGACGCGGCGCTTGGTGCCGCCGTGCTTGCGGGCGTTCCACTCACCTTCGCCTTCCACCTTGATCCCGGTGCTGTCGACCAGCAGATGCAGCGGACCATCCGAGCCACGGTAGGGGATGTTCACTTTCAGGGTCTTCTGGCGCCGCGACAACGTGCTGAAGTCAGGGACAGCCCAGTCCAGACCGACCAGCCGCAGCAGGCTCTCGACGAACCCAGTCGCCTGGCGCAACGCCATCCCGAACAGCACCTTCATCGTCAGGCAGGTCTGGATGGCGGCATCGTCGTAGTCGGGTTGGCGGCCACGCATTCCGGTCGGCGTGGCCGCCCACGTCATCTCGGGGTCGAACCAGATCGTCAGCGAGCCACGGCGCTGAAGTGCCTTGTTGTACGCGGGCCAGTTTCTGGTCTTGTAGGTCGGAGGTGTCGGTCTGCTCATGACCTCCAGCTACCACCATGGATTCACGAGGTGAATCCCTCACGGCATTTGTGCAACATGTGTAACCGCCCCTTGCGCAAGAGGGATATTCAGAGCATCTTTTGGCGCGTCATCGGGTGCTGACATGTGTCCGGCCTCTTTTGCAGCCGTCATCATGCTGCGGGCCCGTATGGTGTCCGAGGGTCGGGTCCAGATCAAAGCCGCGTGCTCATAGGCACTCTGTTGCACACTGGTTCTCCCGATCCCGTCTCACGACGATTGCGCCAAACTGCTCCTTGCCCTCTTCCGCTCCGACGCCCTCGCGACCGACGGCCGATTTACACCGCCGCGGCCGGAGCCTTGTAGACGCCACCTCGGGCCATCAGAGCCCAAACGATCCGCGCCATTTTGTTTGCCAATGCGACACGCACCAGCATCGCTGGCTTGCGCGTCAACATTCCGCCGAGCCATGTGCCCGGTCGGGCAGAAGCATGGACATGGCGTTTGATGATCACGCTGTTGGCACCGATGATCAGCAGGCGCCGCAGGGATCGCTCGCCCATCTTCGTCGTGGCCCCAAGCCTCTGTTTGCCGCCCGTCGAATGCTGCCGTGGCACGAGGCCAAGCCAGGCGGCAAAGTCACGCGCCTTGCGGAATGTCTCGGGCGGTGGCGCCAGCACTGCGATAGCCGTGGCAATCAGCGGCCCGATGCCGGGCACGGTCATCAGCCGGCGGGCCATCACATCCTCTCTGGCTCGGCGCTCGATCTCGGCGTTGAGCATGCCGATCTCCGCCTCGAGATGCGAAAGCGCTGCGACCAGAACCGTCAAAGTGGCAACAGCGTCGGCGGGCAGGCCATTGTCCGGATCTTCCACGATAGCGATCAGCCGAGCCGCATTGGCCGCACCCTGTGGCACGATCTGCCCAAACTCGGTGAGGTGGCCGCGCAGAGCGTTGATGGCCTGTGTGCGCTGTCGGATCAGAAGCTCCCGGATGCGGAAAACCATTGCCGCCCCTTGGGTCTCAGCGCTCTTCACCGGCACAAAGCGCATCGTTGGACGCGCTGCCGCCTCGCAGATAGCCTCGGCATCGGCAGCATCATTCTTCTGGCGCTTAACGAAGGGCTTCACGTAGGCCGGCGGGATCAGCCGCACCTCGTGGCCGAGTTTGCCGATCTCCCGGCCCCAGAAGTGCGCGCCTCCGCAGGCTTCCATGGCGACAACGCAAGGCTGCAACTGGCTGAAGAACGCCAGCACCTGGTCCCGCCTCAGCTTCTTGCGAAAAAGCACGTGGCCAGAGGCAGCAGCCCCATGTGCCTGGAACACATTCTTCGCCAGATCGAGTCCGACAGTGGTAATCTCCGACATGACCGCTCTCCTATGTGGATCCTCGCAGACCCACCTTGGCACACACATGCCGTCGGGGGGCGGTCACATCATCAGAGCCGGCAACGTCATTCACCTTGGCTCTGATGATGTGATCGCTCCCCGACGGAATCGATTTGCCAAGGTTGGTCTGCGACGAACCACAAGGTAGATTCGTGGCATCACCAGAGCTGTCGCAGGGGTCAAGCGGTCATCAGCGATTCCAGCGATCGCACAATCTGGGCCATGAAGGCCTCGTCATAGCCGCTCTCGTTCTCAAGCACACCGAGATACAGTGCAACACGGCCGCTATCGGGGTCAATCATCAGGTACTGGCCACCATAGCCTGCGTGGCCGATGCTTTGGCCATCGGTCATCAGATGGCCGGAATAGCGCTGCCAAGGACGGCTTCGCGACAGGGACGGCCCCTTGGCGCTGCGGCAGAGGTCCAGGTAATCCATGGAACCGCAGGGCGCCGGTCCAAGTCCCCGGAAACGCCGCGCGAAAAGCAGCCCGAACCGAGCCAGATCGAGCGCCGAGAGACAGCCGCCACCGGAGAAGGCTGGCAGCCCCTCGGGGCTCAGACTGCAATGCAGGGCGCCGGCGTAGCCCGCGGCGTCACAGATGGCGGTCAGGGCGGCAGGAAGGTCGGTCAGGCGGGCGGCAATCAGGGTCAGCACATCGGTATTGGCGGACTTGTAGTCGACATAGCCGGAACGGTTCGTCAGGTCCCCCCCGGTGATGCCGCAGGCGAAGTCATGCAAAGTCATTTCCGCCCGACTTTCGGGCGGAAGCCGCCAGCCCAAGGCCTCTTCCTCGCGATAGCAATCGGCGGCGGGGTCCGAGTAGTCCTCGGAGAAATGATTGCTGACATCCATGTCCAGGAGGGAGCGAATACTGGCGCCGCGATACCCTGAACCGAGTTCCGGCAAGTAGTCACATGCCTTCGCATCCAGGTCGAGAAGCCCGCGGTCGATCAATTGCCCGGCAATCAGATGCATGTGCATCTTGGTTATCGACTGGATAGAGTGCGGCCGCTCGACGGAAAAATCGGCAGCAGCTCTGGCAAGTAGAACCCGCCCACCTTCCGCCACCACAAGGGCCGAGAAACCATCGCATTGCGCCAGCCCCAGATCGTCGACTTGGCTGGACAAGGCAGGGGCTTCGGACTGTCGCAGGGTCAGCACGCGCCGGGACCGGATAGACAGGCTGCGCCGAAAGATCAGATGGGCATTGTGAAATCCTCGCCGGCGATTCTCGGGTCGGTTCCAGCCCTGCTTCAGGTCCTTGGCGACCGAAAGATCGGGGTTTGGATGGCTTTCAGGCGTGGACATGGATCAGCGCATCAACGATGGCGACACCGGCCGCTCCGACGAAGGCCGGGTTGATCTCGATTTCGGCCAGGGACGTGTCGGACAGGAAAACCTGCTGCAAGCGCAGGATCGTTGCCAGCAGGGCGTCCATGTCGGCTTTTTCCGCGCCGCGATAGCCGTGAAGGACCGGGGCAGTCCGCAAGGCATCAAGCGTGGCGCGAATGTCACCGGCGGTGGTAGGCATCAGAAGATTGCCGCTGTCCTGCAGGATCTCGGCCAGGACGCCGCCTGCGGCAAGGGTTAGGACCGGGCCGAATTCGGGATCGCGGCGCAGGCTAAGAAGAAGTTCGGCAACCGGGCGGGGTGCCATTTCCTCAATCAGGAAGCTATCGGTCGCTGCCTGCGGATCATACGCGGTGACTGCGGCTTTCATCCTGATGGCCGCAGATTGCAGGGCTGACACATCAGTGATGCCCAGGGCCACCGCGCCGGCCTCGGACTTGTGGGCAAGGCGCGGGCCGATCATCTTGAGCGCAAGGGGAAAGCGCAGGTCGTTTGCCGCAGCCTGCAGCTGCGCCGCGTTGGTCAGGCGCGATTTCGGGACGGGAAGTCCGTGGTCAAAAAGAAAGGTCTTGCTTTCGGCTTCGGTCAGACCGCGAAGCGCCGATTGCGACGGCGGCACCTGCAGCGGATCGGGCTGCGCCACGGCGAGGGCTTGCCGCCGTTGGCCCCACCAAATGGCATTCCTGATGGCACCAAGACCTTCGGCAATTCCCAAGAGCGGCGCCGCACCCTGCGCGACCAACCAGTCGCGGGTGGTGGCATCCATGTTTTCGTGCAGTGTGGCCAGGACGGCGGCTGGCACTCCGCGCGCCTTCGCGGCGACGATGAAGGCACCGGCATCGGCACGGTAAAAGCCCAGGCTTTCGTCCAGGCCCGGCGCGGGATAGTCCTGCACCAGAACCGCCGCCGCTGCGGCGGTCTGGTCCATCGCCTCAGCAAAGACCGGGCCGGTGCGTGCGGGGTCACCCCAGATCGGGGTGGTATAGTCCAGGGGGTTTGAGACCGTCGCGATCGGCGGCAGCAGGGCCGCAAGCTGCGCATGGGTCGCTTTCGGGACTGGCGGGAAGGTAAGCGCGATCTTCTCGGCCCGGTCGGCCAGCATGGTGGCACCCCCGCCCGAGCAGGTGAAGCCTGCGACCCGATTGGCATTCGGCACGCCGGCGAGCACTAGGAATTTCAGGGTCTCGATCAGGTCGGGTGGCGTTTCGACCCGGATGACGCCGCAGCGCGCAAAGAGCGCATCATAAAGTGCATCCGACCCGGAAAGCGAGCCGGTGTGGCTGACTGTAAGCGCGGCACCAATGCGGGAAGAGCCGGTCTTCAGCGCGACCACCGGGATGCCCTTGTCCAAAGCCCGCAGGGCGGTGGCGTGAAAGCGGGCGACAGAGCGCAGGCCCTCGACATGCAGGCCAATGGCACGCACGCCGGGTTCGTCGATCAAGAAATCGAGGAAATCCTCAAGGCTGAGCGCAGCCTGATTGCCGCAGGAAATCATGTGGGTCAGGGGAAGCCCACGCGGCGACATCAGGATGTCTGAGGACAGCATTCCCGACTGCGTGACGATGGCCGCGCCAAAGCCTTGCGGGCAGCCGCCACCATGGGCAAAGGGCCAAAGCGCGGTATCCGAGCGGAAGTTGATCGCGCCGTAGCAGTTGGGGCCGATAAGCGCCATGTCGCCGGCGGCCCGGACTAGGGCCTGTTCCAACGCGGCCCCGTCGCCCCCGGCCTCGCGGAACCCGGCCGTGTAGCAGACAATCCCGCCTGCGCCTTGCGCGGCCAGGGCTTGCGTGACCTCGACGGCGGGGGCCGCCGGAACGGCCAGAAACACCGCGTCCGGGGCTTCGGGCAGGTCGCCCACACTGGCGAAACAGGGATGCCCGCGCATTTCGCTTCGCGATGGGTTCACCGGCCAGATCGCGCCGTCGAAGCCGCGACGCTCGGCCTCTCCAATCGCGGTCAGGCAATCCCGCCCGCCGACAAAGGCTATGTGGCGGGGCGACAGAAGCCGGGCCAGATTGTCACGCCGTGCTGGTGTCATGCGCCAAGCGGCCTCAGGATCGAGCGCGAGATGATGTGGCGCTGGATTTCCGAGGTGCCGTCCCAGATTCGTTCCAACCGTGCCTCGCGCCAGAGGCGCTGGACCGGCATTTCCTCGACCAGACCCATGCCGCCGAAAATCTGTACGCAGTCATCTGCGACGCGGTTCACCATTTCCGAACAGTAAAGCTTGACCATCGAGACGTCGGCATCGGTCAGAATGCCTGCCTCGGCACGTTTCACCGCATCGGCTACCAAGAGATCGCCCGCGCGCAAGCCAAGCGCCATGTCGGCCAGCTTGAACCCGGTGCCCTGAAACTGGCCGATCGGCTGGCCGAACTGCTTACGCGTCGCTGCCCAGTCGCTGGCCATTTCCAGGATGCGCTCGGCCTTGCCGCAGCAGGACGTACCAACCCAGACCCGCCCCATGGTCAGCCATTGCCCTGCAAGGTCAAAGCCCTTGCCTTCTTCGCCCAAGACCTGCCCCGGCCCAAGGCGCACGTCCGAGAAGGAAAGCTGCCAGGTCTTGTAACCGCGATAGCTGACCGATTTGTTGCCCTCGCGGATGTCAAAACCGGGTGTACCTACATCGACGAGGAAGGCGGTGACGCGCTTTCGCGGCCCGCGTTTGGTCTCGTCAAACCCGGTGGCGGCAAAGACGATGGCAAAGTCGGGCATGCAGGGGCCCGAGATGAAATGCTTGGACCCGTTCAGGATCCAGTCCGCGCCGTCGCGGCGGGCGTTGGATTTCATCCCCATGGCGTCTGATCCGGCATCGGGTTCGGTCAGGGCGAAGAGTTCCCGTTTCTCGCCGGTGATACAGGGAGCAAGATAGGTCGCGCGCTGGTCGCCCTCGCAGGCAAGGAGCAGCTCAGTCGGACGTGCAATCCAGGAATGCAGCGCGTGGCTGGTCTTGCCATATTCGCGCTCGACAAGGCTCAGGGCCTTCATCGAGAGCCCACCACCGCCGACGGATTCCGGCTGGTTGGCTGCAAAAAGCCCTAGGGCTTTGGACTTCGCCTCGATCTCGCGGCCAAGCTCTTCGGGGACAAAGCCCTGCTTGTCCACAAGATCCTCATGCGGCTGCATTTCGTCTTTCACGAAGCCGCGGACTGTGTCCAGAATCATACGGGTTTCGGCGTCAAGGTTGTGATGATTAGTCATGTTGGATCCGGAGTTCGGCGGGCACGGCGTTGGAAAAGCGCCCAGATCAGGAAGGCCGCGAAAGTGACTGCCAGCAGGATCACGGCGGCGGCGGCAACGGCGGGGTCGGTGTTCTCGCGGATGCCGTTCCACATGCGGCGGGGCAGCGTGTAGACGGTGAATTTCGACAGGAACAGCGTGACGACGATTTCGTCCCAGGACGCGATAAAGGCAAAGACCGCGCCCGAGATCACGCCGGGCTTGATGGACGGGATGATGACCCGCCACAGGGTCTGGGCCGAGGTGGCGCCAAGATTGCGCGAGGCCTGCTCCAGCCGCCGGTCAAAGCCCGCAAGCGAGGCCGAGACCGTTATCAAGACCAAGGGGGCAGCCAGCACGGCATGGGCCAGGATCAGGCCGGTATAGCTGTCGATCAGGCCCAAGGGCACGTAAAGCCGGTAAAAGGCCATGGCCGCGATGATCGGCGGGATGACCAGCGGCAACAGCAGGATGCCGCGCACCACCTCGCCCCAACGCGAGGCGAGACGCCAGAGGCCGACAGCGGCAAGCGTACCAATCAGCGTGGCGAGGGCGGCCGAGGTGAGGCCGATGAAGGTGCTTTGGAAGAAAGACGAAATCCAGTCGGGCGAGGTGAAAACCTCGCGGTAATATTGCAGCGACAGCCCGTCCCAGGGCAGCGACAAGTAATTCTGCGCGGTGAAAGAGACCGGGATCGCCACCAGCGCTGGGGCCACCAGAAAGACCAGAAGGCACCAGGCGATGACGCGGTTCAGACGTGCAACAGGGGTCATGTGCGCCCTCCGCCCAAGGCCTCGGACAGTTTCATGAAGCGCGACAGGACGTAAAGCAGACCCAACACCGACCCCAGCATCAGGATCGCCAGCATCGCCGCAGTGCCCCATTTCAGGGTTATGAGGATCTGGACCGAGATGTATTCGGCGATCATCAGCACCTTGCCGCCGCCCATGATGGCAGGCGTCACATAGAAGCCAAGTGACAGGATGCAGACCAGAAGCGAACCGGCGATGATGCCGGGTTTGGTCAAGGGCAGGTAGACCCGCCAGAATGTCTGCGCCGGGCTGGCACCGAGATTGCGCGAGGCTTGCAGCACGCGCCCGTCGATGCCCTGCATCGCAGCCAGGATCGGCAGCACGGCATAGGGGATCATGTAATGGACCATACCGATCAGCACGCCCAACTCGTTACGGACAAAGGGGATGGGCTGGGTGATAAGGCCCAACTCGATCAGACCGTTGTTCAAGAGGCCATTGCGACCCAGAAGCATCATCCAGGAAAAGGTGCGGACCAGGACGGAAATCCAGAAGGAAATCAGGATGAAGAGCATCATCCTTTGCCGCGCCGCCTCGGCCACGGTCGCCATGGCATAGGCGATGCAATAGCCCAGGACCACCGACAGGACGGTGGTGACAAGGCAGATGCGCAGCGTGGTCCAGATCAGCTTGCGCAAGCTCTCTTTCTCGATCAGCGCGGCATAATTCGCCAGCCCCGGTTCGGGATCGGTAAAGCTGAGCCAGAAGATATTGGCCAAAGGCCCGGCGAACATCACCGCGACCAGCCCCAGAAGGGGTGCCACCAGATACCAGCCGGGATTGAGGCGTGCGGTGCGGGTCATGGGGATCATTGGCCAAAGGGAAAGGGCCTGCGGCGACAGGGAGCGCGCCGCCGCAGGCGAGAAGCGGCTTAGCTGATCGCCTCAAGGAAGGCGTTCACGGCCGCATCGGTGTTCTGACCCCACCAGGTCGGGTCGTTCAGCGCGATTACTGCCATGTTCGCCTCGGACGTGATGGCATAAGGCGCATCTTCGGCCGAGATCTTGGCGATAGCTTCGGCATTGGTCGGCGTCATGCCAAGGCAGGCGAAGAGGCCCAGCTGCGCATCGACCGACTGCGACACGGCGATGAACTTCATGACCGCCTCGCGCCCGCCGGGGTTGCCCTTTGGCACGATATAGGCGCCCGGCATGGCAATCGCGCCATCCATCACCATCTTGTAGCGGCCATTGGTTTCTTGCTCGATGTTGCGGCCCCGGTTCTGCCAGACCATGCCCATCGACACCTCGCCATTGACGATCATGTCATGAGCCTCAGACCCCGAACCCCAATAGATCGTGCTGTCCTTGATCGCCTTGATCTTGGCCAGCGCCCGGTCAAGGTCGATGGGGTAAAGCGCATCCTTGGCAACGCCGTCCGCCATCAAGGCCGCCTCAAGCGAGCCATTGGCCCATTTGTACAGTGACCGCTGGCCGGGGAACTTCGCGGTATCGAAGAAATCGGCCCAATTGGCCGGCGGGGCGTCCTTGTAGGCCTCGGTGTCATACATGAAGGCATAGCCGTAAAGGATGATCGAAATGCCATGCTCCAGCGCATAGCCGGGCAGGGTCTTGTCCTTGGACACCACCGCATAGTCGATCGGTTCCAGATGGCCCGTCGCGCCCAGCGCCACGGCGTCGAAAAGATCGGCGTCACAGACGTCGGCAGTGACATTGCCGCTGTCGACCATTTCCTTGATCTTGCCTTGCAAGGGGCCGGAAGTGTCAAACTTCAGCGGGATGCCGGTTTCGGCGGTAAAGGGCGTGCCGATAAAGCCGCCATGGCATTCCTCGGACTGCCCGCCCCAGTTCCACATGACGATCTCGCCTGCGGCGGCTTCCGCCTTGCCGGCCAGAACCGAAGGCAGGGCAACGCCCGCCATCCCGCAAAGGGCGAGGAAAGAACGTCGGTCCAGCCGACCGGCGCGGAACGCATGGGCGGCCTCGGTGACCGTCTCACGCATGAACTGCTTGTCTTGCATTGGTCTTCCTCCGTGTTGAGGGAGTTGCCTCCCGTTATTTCCATGAGGCGGGTTCGGCCCGCCCATCTGGTCTCAGGCTTCCAGCGGCACCGCCGCCTCGTCTTTCCAGTCCAGCCCCACTGCGGCCCCCTCGGGCAAAGCCGCCCCACCGCGCCAGGCATCGACATCCACCTCCAGAAGGCCATGCTCGGCCGTCTCGATCTGGTATTTCAGCAAGGGTCCGAAATAGCTGAGCGATTGCACCCGGCCCTGCACCCGGCCCTTGCCCCCGGCCATCAGGTCGATGCGTTCGGGGCGGACGGACCACAACCGCCCGTCCCGACGCAAGAAATTGCTTTTGCCAAGGAAGGAAGCCGCGAATTCGGTCTTGGGCCTTGTGTAAAGCTCCTCCGGGGTGCCGACCTGCTCGATGCGCCCAGACCGCATGATGACCACGCGGTCGGACATCGACAGCGCCTCATCCTGATCATGGGTGACATAGATGAAGGTCGTGCCGACGCGGCGGTGCAGGTCTTTCAGCTGCGCCTGCACCTCGATCCTCAGCTTGCGGTCCAAGGCACCCAAGGGTTCATCCAGCAAAAGGACCGGCGGCGAAAAGGCCAAGGCCCGCGCCAGCGCCACGCGCTGCTGCTGGCCGCCAGACAGTTGGGCAGGCAATCGGTTTTCCAGCCCCTGCAACTGCACCAAATCCAGCATCTCGGCCACCTTGGCCGCGATCTCGGGCTTTGCGCGCCCCCGGACCGACAAGGCGTAACCGATGTTCTCGGCCACCGTCATATGCGGAAACAGCGCATAGCCCTGAAACACCATGCCGAAGTTGCGCTTTTCCGCCGGGGTATTGGTGATCGAAGCGCCATCCAGCAGGATGTCGCCCCCAGTCGCCTCCTGAAACCCCGCGATCATCATCAAAAGCGTGGTCTTGCCAGACCCCGAAGGGCCCAGCAGGGTCAGAAACTCGCCGCGCTTGATCTCAAGATCTATGCCACTCACCGCCTCAAACGCGCCATAGCGCTTGACCAAGCGGCTCAGTGTCAGCCCGCCAGAGGTTGGCCCTGCAGCCATCAGGCGCTGGCCCCCCGCAGTTTCAGCTTGTTGCGCGCCTGTTGCGGCGTCAGCACGCGTGCCCCCATGCTTTCGATGATGGTCCGCGCCCGTTCCACAAGCTGCGCATTGGTCGCCAGAACACCGCGATCAAGGAAGAGGTTGTCCTCCAACCCCACCCGCACATTGCCACCCAAAGCCACCGCAGCAGCGGCCATCGGCATCTGCATCCGGCTGATGCCAAAGCTGGCCCAACTGGCCTCGGGCGGCAGTTGGGCCTTCATCGCGGCCATGATCTCGACCGACTGATCAGCCCCCCACGGAATGCCCAGACACAACTGGAACATCGGCGGATCGGCCAGAAGACCTTCGGCATACATCGCCTTGGCAAAGCGGATATGGCCCAGTTCAAAGACCTCCAGCTCGGGCTTGACGCCCCATTCCTTGGTCAGCGCCGCCATGCGCCGCAGGATCGGCGGAGTGGAAATATAGATCGTATCGTCATTGCCGAAGTTCAGCGTCCCGCAATCCAGCGAGCAGATCTCGGGCAGGCAATCCTTGATATGGGCCAGCCGCTCGTCCGGGCCGATCATGTCGGTGCCGGGGCCGGGCATCGCCCAGTTGTCCTTGGCCGGTGTCCAGTCACCGCCCATGCCGGCGGTCAGGTTGATGACCACGTCGACACCCGACTGGCGCACCCGGTCCACCGTTTCACGAAAGAGTGCGGGATCGCGCGATCCCTTGCCGGTTTTCGGATCACGGACATGCAGATGCACCGCCGAAGCCCCCGCCTTTGCCGCCTCGATGGCCGAGTTGGCAATCTCTTCCGGGGTCACCGGAACATGGCTGCTTTTGCCCACCGTATCGCCCGCGCCTGTCACGGCACAGGTCAGAACAACCTCGAAATTCATCGTCTCCCCCTGCGGTCATGCGACCCTGTTTTCCATTATCTTGATCCTGCAATTCGTCTTTCCTGCCAGTAATTCGACTGATATCGTCCCCGTATGTCGAAAAATCGCACCAACCCGGAGCTGCCCGCAGACCCGCCCACGCCGCGCCCGGCCGTCCATGCGGCGGTCCCCGCGCGCATGTCTTTCCTCATCGTGCCGCGCTTCAACATGACCACGCTCATCACCCTGATCGAGCCCTTGCGCATCGCCAATTACCTCGCGCCCGCGCCGCTCTATTCGTGGGAAATCCTGTCGATGGAGGGGCCGGAAGTTACCGCCTCAAACGGGCTTGCCATCGCCGCCGGACCGATTGTCGAGCGAAACCGGCGCGGTGAGACGATCTTCATTCTGGCCAGTTGGGGGGCCGAGCATTACGCCAACCGCGAGCTTTTCTCATGGATCCGCAGACAGGCCCGCGACGGGGCGCGGATCTGCTCGGTTGAGCTTGGCTGCTATCTGGTGGCCAAGGCCGGGCTTCTGGCGGGGCGTCGAGTGGCAACCCATTGGTCATGGGCGCCGGGCTTTCAGGAGCAGTTTCCTGACATCCGCATGGTCGAGCACCTTTTCACGCTAGACGAGCCGGTGCTGACCTGTGCGGGCGGGGTGGCCGGGGTGGACCTGATGCTGCGGCTGATCGCCGATGCCCATGGTGAGGGGATGGCAGGCGAAGTGGCCGACCAGATGCTGCACCACCCGATCCGCCCCGGCACCGCCCCGCAGCGCCGCACGCTGGGACAGGGCATGGAGCAATTGGCCCCCGTGGTGCGCCAAGCCATCGCGCTGATCGAGCGCAACATCTCCGAACCATTGACCGTGCCGGAGATTGCCGCAGCACTCGGGGCCTCGCAGCGCCAGCTGGAGCGGCAGTTCAACCGCAGCGTCGGCTGCACCGTGGTGCAGTTCGGCACGCTGGTGCGGCTGCAGCACGCCCGGGTGTTGCTGATCTCGACCAGCCTTTCGGTGCGCGACATTGCCACGGCGGCGGGCTTCAACACGCTGTCACATTTCGCCTATGCCTTCCGCAAATGCTTTGGCCGTAGGCCGTCGGACTATCGCCAGGCCTGGCCCAAGGAAGACAGCACGCCGTCCTGGCCAGGCACTCTGGCGGCCTTCCTCGACACCTTGCAGCAGCACCGCAAGAAGCCGAAAGCCTGATCAGACCGCACGCGCCTCGCGGATCGCCTTCAGCACCGCCACGATCTCGCGGTCACGGGTCGCGGCCATTTCGGTGAAATGGCGGGTCCCGACGATGGCGTTGCAGCCATCTACCATACGGTCGCGCAACTCCTGCGTCAGTTCGGGGGCTTCCAGCCGGGTCCATGGCCATTGCAGCGCCGGGCCGAACTGGTCAAGGTTGGTGGCCATGCCACCCTCACCACAGGCGACGTGAAAGGCCATGCATTGCCCCTGCACCGCCATGCGCGGGGCGGGGCCGTTCATCAGGGCCACGTCAATATCTTCGGGTGTCGCCTCGCCATTGGCGACCATATGCAGCGCCTCGCGCCACAGGGCCTCTTGCAACCGGGTGGCGACGAAGCCGGGGATTTCCTTTTTCATGATGAGCGGCGCCTTGCCCGCCACCTTGTAGAATTCCGCCGCCCATTCCACTGCGGCGCGCTCGGTCCTTTTGCCGCCCACGATCTCGACCAGCGGCAGAAGGTAGGGCGGGTTGAAGGGATGGGCGATGACGGTTCGTTCAGGGGTCGGGCACCTGGCCTGAATGTCGGTCATCATCAGCCCCGAGGTCGAAGACCCGATGACGCAATCGCGCGGCGCCAGCCGCCCCAGTTGTTCATAAAGCGCCTGCTTGATCTCCAGCCGCTCGGGCGCGCTTTCCTGGATGAACTGGGCGTCTTTGACCGCATCCGCCAGATCATCGCTGATCCGCAACCGGTCGCGCGAGGCACCAGGGGCAAGGCCAAGGGCGGTCAGGCTGATCCAGGCGGTATCGATCACCGTCCTCAGCGCGTCTTTTTCGGCCATGGAATGGACATAGGCCGTCACGTCATAGCCGCGCGCCAGAAAATGCGCGGTCCAGCCGCCGCCGATGGGGCCCGCGCCAAGGCTTGTCACACGCCGCACGGATTTCGGATCAGGATACATCTCAGCGCCCCTTGAACTGCGGTTCACGTTTCTCGACGAAGGCCGCGACGCCCTCTTTGGCATCGTCCGAGGTCAGCATCGCCCGATAGGTCGGCAAGTCACCCTCGCGCATGGCATTGAAGGCGCGCTCCAGGGGCAGGCACTGGATCGCGCGTTCCACCTCTTTCACCGTCTGCATCGCCAAGGGGGCCGAGGCGGCAATCTGGTCGGCCCATTCGCGGGCGGTGGTCATTTCCTGCCCCTTGGGCACCACCTTGTTGACCAGCCCGTAATGTGCGGCCTCCAGCGCGGTCATCCGGCGGCCCAGCAGGAACATCTCGTTGGCGATGTTGCGCGGGATAAGACGCGGCAGGCGCTGCAGGGCACCCGCATCGGGCACGATGCCAAGGGGCATTTCCGGCAGGCCGAAGGTCACGTGCTCGCCCGCGATGATGAGGTCACAAGACATGGCAATCTCGAACCCCCCGCCAATCGCCATGCCGTTCAAGGCACAGATCACTGGTTTGTTCAGGTTCCAGTTCTCGGTCAGCCCGGCAAATCCGCCGTCGCCGTAGTCCTCTTCCCACCAGTTGTTCAGCGCCATCTCGCCATCATTGAGTGCCTTCAGGTCCCATCCCGCCGAGAAGATCTTCTCGCCCGAACCGGTCAGAATGGCGCACCACAGATCCGGATCGTCGCGCAACAGCGCAAAGGCCCGCCCCATATCCTGGCTCATCGCGCGGTCAATGGCGTTGACCTTGGGTTTCGACAGGGTGACTTCCAGCACCCGGCCACGCCGGACGACCTCGACATGAGACATGTGAACCTCAGCGGAACGCAGGGATGACGTGCTTGCAGAACAGCTCCATCGAGCGTTTCTGCTCCTTCAGCCCAAGGCCGAGGCTGGCGTAATAGATGAATTCATCCACCCCAAGCGCCTCGTAAAGCTTGAGCTTTTCGATCACCTCGTCGGGCGTGCCGAACATCAGGTTGGTCTTCAGCATCTCGGGGTCATATTCGGCGCGGTTGCCCAGCTGGTCGAAGGGAATCGACTTCGGAAAGCCGTTGACCACATCGCCCATGTTCTTGAAAAGGTTCTCGAACTGGGAAAGCTGGCGCTGGGCGGCGCGCACCGGCACCATCCAGTCTTCGCGGCGGTCATAAAGGGCAGTATGGCGCATCATCGCCATGACCGGGCGTTTTGCGCCGGGGTTGTTCTTCATCGCCTCGGCCATGCGGCCCATATAGGTTTCGGCCTCGTCCATGCCGCGGGTCAGGGGCCACGACTGGATGTTGCAGCCGTGCTTGACCGCATAATCATAGGTGATTGGCGCGCGTGCGGCGACCCAGACCGGGACTTCCGCTTGCAGGGGCTTGGGGCAAGAGGTCGAGGCCGGGAAGGACCAGAACTCGCCGTTGTGCTCATAATCGCCCTTCCACAACGCGCGGATGACCGGCAGCATTTCCTGCATGTAGCGCCAGGCGTCGGTCTGTTTCAGCCCCGGCCGCATGCGGTCAAACTCGCGCTGATAAGCGCCCGATCCGATGCCGAACTCCAACCGCCCGCCCGAGATCAGGTCGACAAAGGCCGCCTCACCCGCCGCCTTGATCGGATGCCAATAGGGGGCCGCGATCACCGCCGTCCCCAAGCGAATGCGGCTGGTATGGTTCGCCCACCAGGCCAGAATGGAAAACGGGTTCGGCGCGATGGTCATTTCCAGCGCGTGATGCTCGGCGGCCCAGGCGATGGAAAACCCGCCCTCGTCGGCCATCTGCACCATTTCGAGAGTGTGGCGCGCGACATCCTGCATATCAAGGCTGTCGTCGATCCGCTCAAGGTTGATCGCCAGTTGGAATTTCATGTCCCGTCTCCTTCAGCGCATGACGAATGGATTGGCAATCGGCTCGGACGAGGTGTTGACCCAGATCGTCTTTGGCCGCGTGTAGTCGAACATTGCCTGAAAGCCGCTTTCGCGGCCATAGCCCGAGCCCTTGACGCCGCCAAAGGCGGCGATGGGAGAAACGACCCGGTAGGTATTGACCCAGACGATCCCCGCGCGCACGGCGCGGGCCACCCGCATCTGACGCGCACCGTTCAGGGTGAAGATACCGGCGGCAAGGCCGTGGACGCTCGCATTGGCCAGCGCAATCGCCTCGGCTTCGGTTTTGAACCGCAGGACCGAAAGCACGGGGCCGAACAACTCGGTATCGACGATGGTCAGATCGGGCGAAGGGCAGTCGATGATCGTCGGCTCATAGTAGGTGCCGCCAAGACCCGGCGGCTGTTTGCCGCCCACCAGCACCCTGCCGCCCTCTTGCTGGGCCAGATCCACCTGTCGCTGAATGTGGCTCAACTGACCTTCGGTGCACAAAGGTCCCATCTGGGTTTCCTCGGCCAGAGGATCGCCGATGCGGATAGACTTGGCCAAAGTCACCATCTTTTCAAGGAATTGATCCGCTACGCTATCATGCACGATCAGCCGCGAACCTGCGACACAGCTTTGCCCTGTCGCCCCGAAAATCCCGGCAACCGAGCCGTTCACCGCGCTTTCGATATCGGCGTCCTCGAAGACGATGAAGGGGGACTTGCCGCCCAGTTCCAGCGACACTTCGGCAAAGTTCTCCGCCGAATTCTTAAGGATCGCCCGCGCGGCATTCGGCCCGCCGGTGAAAGAGATGCGGGCAACCAGCGGGTGGCTGGTCAGCGCCCGGCCAACCTCGTTGTGACCGGTAACGATGTTCACCACGCCGGGCGGAAAGCCTGCCTCTTCGATCAGGCGACCGAAGTCCAGCATGGCCACCGAAGCATGTTCCGAGGCCTTAAGGACCACTGTGTTGCCAGCGGCCAAGGCCGGGCCGATCTTCACCGCAACCAGGAACAGCTGCGAATTCCACGGGACGACGGCGGCGACCACACCTAGGGGTTCGCGGTTGGTGAAGACCAGAAGGTCGGGCTTGTCGATGGGCAGGACCTCGCCCGCGATCTTGTCGGCAGCACCGGCGTAGAAATGGAAGAACTCGGCGATGTATTTCGCCTGCCAGCGGGTTTCCTTCAGCATCTTGCCGGTATCGATGGTCTCGGCCCGACCCAGGTCCTCGGATTTCTCTGCCAGCAGATCGCCCAGTTTCCGCAGGCACTTTCCTCGCTGGCTGGGGGTCATGGTGGCCCAAGGGCCAGCGGAAAAGGCGCGATCCGCCGCGCGAACCGCGCGGTCAACGTCCGCCTCGGTTGCCTCGGGAATTCGCGCCCAGGGCTTGCCGGTGATCGGCGAGACGCTTACGAACGCGCCACCGTCGGCGGCGTCGGTCCAGGACCCATCAATCAGCATCTGGCAGTTTCTGATTGAATCCATGACGTACCTCCACCGTTGAGTCATTCTTGTTCCTTCGCCGACGATCGGGCTTTCGAAAAATCGCCGTCTTGCGTCGAAAATTCGGAACCCCTCCTTGCCGACTGCTGCAATTCTTGGTCACGGAGGATGAAGCATGACCAAACAAGTTGTCGGGGAACCCTTGGTGATCGGCGGGCGACAACTGTCGCTTTCGCGGGCCATCCGGGCAGGCGACACGGTCTATCTGACGGGGCAGGTCCCGATGCAGGACGGCCAGGTGATGAGCTGGGGCACCATCGAGGATCAGACCCGCGCCGTGCTGGAGGAGGTCACCAGGACCCTTGCCCTGGCGGGTTGCACCCGCGACGACGTGGTCAAGGCCATGGTCTGGCTGAAAGATCGGGCGGATTTTCCCGGCTTTAACGCGGTTTATGGCGACTATTTCCCCGACAAGCCGCCCGCCCGGTCGGCTTTGATCAGCGACTTTCTCGTCGACATCAAAGTCGAAGTCGAGGTCGTCGCCTGGAAACCCTTGGGCGGCGCACGATGAAGCACGACCCGAAGGGCACCGCCTATGAGGAATTCGGCGCATCCGATGCGCCGGTGGTGGTGCTGGTCCACGGCCTCGGCCTGACCCGCGCGATCTGGCAGTGGATGCTGCCCAGGCTGACCGCGCAGTTCCGCGTAGTGACCTATGACCTCCTCGGCCATGGCGAAAGCGCCCCGCCCAACGGCCAGCCGGTGCTGCGTGACCTTTCGCGGCAACTTGCCGATCTCATGGATCATCTCGGGATCGCCAAAGCTGCCATCGTCGGGTTTTCACTGGGCGGCATGGTGGCCCGGCGCCTAGCACAGGATGATCCGGCCCGGGTGCGGGCGCTGGTGATCCTGCATTCCCCGCATCGCCGCACGGCTGAGGCGCAGGCAGCCATCGAGGCACGCGTCGAGCAGGCCAAGGGCGCAGGTCCTGCCGCCACGGTCGAGGCTGCCCTGGTCCGCTGGTACACCGACGCGGCGCGTGCCAGCCGTCCGGACCTGATGGACCTGACCCGCGCCTGGGTCCTTGCCAACGATCCCGATATCTACCCCGGGCTCTATCGCATCCTTGCCGACGGCATCGCAGAAATCGTCTCGCCGTCACCGCCAATCGCCTGTCCGGCGCTCGTGCTGACCGCCGATGAGGACTATGGCAACGGTCCGGAAATGAGCGCCGCCATCGCCGCCGAGATCACCGGCGCCCGCTTTGTGGTGCTGGCAGGGCTGCGCCACATGGCTTTGGCCGAAAACCCGGATGCAGTGAACCGCCCCGTCATCAATTTCCTGTCCGAGGTGCTGGGATGACGGGCATTCTGGCGGGCGTCCGGGTTCTGGACCTGAGCCGCATGCTTTCCGGCCCATACGCCACGATGATGATGGCCGATCACGGGGCGGAGGTGATCAAGATCGAGGACGCGCAGGGCGATACATCCCGCGCCAACGGACCGTTCCGCGATGATGATCCTGCCCGCGAATGGGCGGGGTATTTCATCAGCCTGAACCGGTCGAAGAAAAGCCTTGTCCTGGACCTGAAGTCCGAGGCGGGAAAGGAAACGCTACGCCGTCTGGTCCGCAGCGCCGATGTCCTGGTCGAGAATTTCCGGCCCGGAGTGATGGACCGGCTGGGGCTTTCCTACGAATCCCTGGCCCGGATCAACCCGCGCCTTGTCTATGCGGCGATCCGGGGGTTCGGCGACCCGCGCACCGGTGAAAGCCCCTATGCCAACTGGCCCGCCTATGACGTCGTGGCGCAGGCCATGGGCGGGCTGATTTCCGTGACGGGGCTGGACCGCAACCACCCGGTCAAGGTCGGGCCTGGGATCGGCGATGTCTTTGCCGGCATGGTGGCGGCCTTTGGGGTCTTGGCCGCACTGCGCGCGGCAGAGGCAACCGGCAAGGGCCAGTTCCTTGATGTCGCCATGTATGACGCCATGCTGTCGCTTTGTGAACGGCTGGTCTACCAGCATGACATCGAGGGCAATGTCCCGGGGCCCGAGGGTAATGGTCATCCCCTTCTGGCACCCTTCGGTCTTTACCCGGCAAGGGACGGCATGGTGGCCATTGGCGTCGTTGACGATGCGTTCTGGCGCATCCTGGCCGAGACCATGGGGCGCCCCGAGCTTGGGGCCGATCCGGCCTTTGCCACGCGGGCCGCACGGCGCGTGCGAATGGCCGAGGTGAACCGGGACGTGACCGAATGGACGGCGCGGCAATCGGTGGCGGAACTGACGGCCCTTCTGGGCGGCCGGATTCCCTTTGGTCCGGTGAACGACATCGCGGCGATCTTCGCAGATCCCCATGTCGCCGCGCGGGGCATGATCCAGACCGTTCCCCATGCCGACCCCGGCAAGAAGCCCTGGCGCGTCGCTGCCAATCCCCTGCGCTTTGCGGACAATCCTGCGACCGCGCCCGCCACGCCACCGCGTCTTGGGGCGGATCAGGAACTTGCCGATCTGGCCCCGCCTGCCGAGATCGATCCAAAAACGCTGCGCAATGCCTTCGGTGCCTTTGCCACCGGGGTTACCGTGATCACGACCCGGCAAGCGGACGGCACGCCGCGTGGCTTTACGGCAAACAGTTTTACCTCGGTCTCGCTTGATCCGCCGCTCTTGCTGGTCTGTCTCGCCAAGTCCGCGCATTCCTGCGACGTCTTTGCCGAGGCACCGCATTTCGCCGTGAATGTCCTGGCCGAAGGCCAAAGGGCCATCTCAGGCCTTTTTGCATCCCGCGCAGCCGACAAGTTCCAGCAATGTGCATGGTCGCCGGGGCATGCAGGCGTGCCGGTTTTGGCGGGGGCGCTGGCGCAATTCACTTGCGCGCGCCATCGTTTGGTCGATGCAGGCGACCATCTGATCCTGATCGGCCGCGTTCAGGATTTTTCCGCGGGCGATGGCCAGCCCTTGGGGTACTTCCGGGGCAATTACTTCTCGATCGGATTGGAACGCGAACTGGCCGAAGCTGCCGCCGCAGGGAAGGGAAGCCGCATCGGTGCGGTCCTTGCATCTGACGATGGCGTCCTGCTGAAAGTCGGCCCTGCCGGACAGCTCTCGCTGCCGCTGGCACCCGGACCGACGCCCTCGCTTGACGCGCTGCTGGCCGGACTGGCGTCCCAGGGCCTGTGTCCCGAAATAGACTTCGTCTACGCGGCCTTCGATGACCGCCAGTCGGGCGGTCACGCGATCTATTATCATGGCCGAATCATGGGCGAGATCCCGGCTGGCTACAGTGTTGTCCCCTTGCCGGACCTGCCGTCCTCGCCATTGGAGAATGATGCTGAAGCCCAGATGCTGGCCCGGTTTGCTGCCGATTTCCGCAACGGCACCTTCAGCATCTATCACGGAAATGAAACCAGGGGATCGGTGCGCCGTGTAAGCGGTCCTTGACCCCCGAACAGAAAGGTATGCAGATGTCTTTTCCCGAACTCCGCAAGGTCGTCACCTATGATGAGGACATCCTCTCAGACGGCGGCCGTGCCTGTTCGCCGCCGCTCCGTATGATCGGAGTCGCGGCAGTGGTGACGAACCCATGGCACGGGCGCGGGTTTGTCGAGGATCTGCAACCCGGAATTCGCCGCATGGCGCCCCTGCTTGGTAAGATGCTGACGGATCGGCTGATCACCTTGGCCGGGTCCGGCGACGCGATCGAGGCCTATGGCAAGGCAGCTCTGTGTGGAACCGCCTGTGAACTGGAGCACGGCTCGGCCCTGATCCACACCCTGCGTTTCGGCAATTTCTACCGCGAGGCAGTGGGGGCCAAGACCTATCTTGGCTTCACCAACTCGCGCGGGCCGGCGAACAGCCAGATACAGATTCCCCTGATGGACAAACACGATAGTGGACGCCGCTCGCACTACCTGACCGTGCAGTTCTCAATACCCGACGCACCCGGCCATGACGAATTGGTTGTTGCACTTGGGGCTGCAACAAGGGGCCGCCCGCATCACCGGATTGGTGACCGCTACTCCGACCTAAAAGAAATGGACCGCGATGTAAGTAACCCTGCTGGAATCTAGACAAGGACTGGGGATGCACATGAGTGATGAGACAGATGAAGACGATACGGCCGCCGCGCGAACTGACTCTGTGACTTCGGAGAGCCCTCCAACTCGCTTACGAATGCTGCGACAGTGGCTCATAAGGAACTTGGGTTCCGGGTCTTCGGATACGGCAGCGCCAGGTTCTTCCGGGACGATTGGCGAAACGGTGCAGCGTCCGAAAATCCACTATCGTCCGTGGTAGGGCCTTCCTCAGCGTTCGTGATCGGTGGCCCCCCGCGTACGATTGGAAATCATGGCTTCGGATCGGGGTTTTCCGTGTGGCCGTCAATGATGACCACCTGCCCTGAAATCCGTGCGCCGCTTTCGGAAGCAAGGAAAAGCGCCATGGCCGCAACATCCTCGGGCCGCGCAAAACAGCGAAGCGAGGTGCCCTCCAGATATGCGCGGCGTACCGTGTCGGGTGTCGTCCCCTTTGCGGCGGCCTCGCGGGCGACGACGGCGTCGATTCGTCGGCCTTCAACACATGCCGGGGCCAGCACATTGGTGCGGATGCCGTGGGGGCCGGCTTCCATCGCGACAGTCTTCATCAGACCGTTGATCGCCCATTTCGACGCGACATAAGGCGCGCGCCACGGCGTGCCGAAACTGCCAGATGTCGATCCGGTGAATAGGATGCATCCCCCCCCGGCGGCCTTCATGATCGGCAGTGCGCCTTGTACAGCAAGAACGGATCCGATCAGATTGACCTCCAGGCACTGGCGAAAGGTGGGGATGTCCTGATCTTCAATCAGCGCCGTCTGGCCGGCGATCCCAGCATTTGCGCATAGCGTCTCAAGTCCGCCCCAATCCCTCCTGACCCGAGCGAAAAGGTCCGCCATCGCGGCGACGTCCGAGACATCCACGCAATCCAGCCGCCATTCGGCAGGGCAGCGCGCCAGTGCGTCTGGGTCGACATCTGTGACCCATACATGCCAACCGGCGTCACCGAAAACCTGCGCGATAGCGCGGCCGATTCCAGAGGCACCGGCGGTGATCAGGACGCGGCGGTCAGGCATTCGGGTGCTGTCAGACGAATGCGAACTCGTCTCTTCAAGGTCAGTGAAGCGGCCCCTTATGCCGCGCAAAGGCCACGCCACTCTGCTAGAGCGGCTGCACGGCCGGCCTTGTAGCTAGTGCGGGTGGAGAGGGATCGCTCCTGGTTGAAGTGGTTGCAGACGGAGGCTTGGACGGAGGCAAATTTCTGCAGACTTCGCATCCGCCGGAACCGAAGCATCGCCCGCTCCCGTCTTCGGAATGGCAGGTGCGAATTCTCCGCGCGATTGTTCCTCCAGCGCCCCGTTTCCTGTCGCTCGCGGATACCCAGCTCACCTAGTGCAGCACCGTAGGACCTGAGCCGATCCGTCACGATCTGCGCGACGCAGCCATGGCGTTTCAGAGTTTTCCTGAGGAATTTCAACGCTGCCTTGCGATCCCGCGTTCGGGTCACGAAGCTTTCAAGGACTTCGCCTTCGTGATCGACGGCCCGCCACAGGTAGTGGCGCTCCCCATTGATCTTGACGAACATCTCATCGAGATGCCACCGCCAGTGCTGACCGGACCGCATCCGATCGACCCGCCTCCGCCGGATCTCGGCGGCAAACATCGGGCCAAATCTCTGCCACCAGAACCGCACCGTCTCGTAACAAATGTCGATCCCGCGCTCGTGCAGCAGGTCCTCGACATTGCGCAGCGACAGCGGGAACCGGACGTACATCATCACCGCCAGGCGAATGACCTCGGGGCTGGTCTTGAAGTACTTGAAAGGAGAACGGTTGGTCATCAGTGCAGGTTAGGGCGCTTACCTCCGCGCCTCAACCCAAGTTGCCCTGACAAGACACCATGATAGGTCCAGGCGGGCAGGCCGCGGCGGTCCCAGTCATTGGGCACCGCCACCAGATCACAGGGAAGTTTGGTCATGACTGACCCTCCATTTCGGCGCGGATCCAGGTGTGGAACCGGTGGATTTCATACTCTTCGGGCATGAGCCGCGCCGCCTTGAACGCGGGCGAGCGCATGCCGCGCTGGTTCGTCGCCGCGGCATCGCCGTCCTGCACGATCACAAGCTTGGGAAAGGCCGCAATGCTTTCAATGTCAAACCCTGGCTGGGCGAGGGTTTCGGCGGGGAAATACCATT
>Ga0172373_10003310_pt1 | contig 23681 bp, 19 predicted proteins | sample Lak10m_2_FD_114546 | JGI IMG/M metagenome (GOLD analysis project Ga0172373, IMG submission 114546) | Freshwater microbial communities from Kabuno Bay, South-Kivu, Congo - kab_092012_10m | ecosystem: Environmental > Aquatic > Freshwater > Lake | place: Democratic Republic of the Congo...
CAGCCGGTGTGGTTGGTGCCGAGGTTCTTTGAACCCGGACCCGCCGAGCCGCAACCGGCGGTGAGCGACTCGCCTTCCTTCCTCAGCGTCGAGGAGTTGCGCGCCGAAGCCGACCGGCTGGACTGGCTGATGACGCTGATGGGCAAGCGACTGCACCGGCACGAGCCGCTCGTGGAGGTGCTCGGCAACCGGCAAGGAGCAGCGGCTGCAGCGCGCTGGCGCGGGGAGCTGCGCACGCTGCTTCACGCCTGTGCGCTCGGGTCGCCGTCGGAAGCAAGCCTGCTGACGTTGCCCGTCACCTGGCTGCGCGGATTGGTCGGTGTGCTCGCGAATTTGATGCACACGCTGGCGTATCAGGGTTTGCCCCAGCCACTGGTGCATCTGGGCCAGTGGCGGGGCCGACTCATCGCACGGTTCGCGGGTGAGGTGGATTACGCCGCGATTGAGGATGGGCCGGTGAGCGCGATCCCCACAGCGCTGGATGCCCTGCGCGGCGAGTTGCAGGGGCCGCTCTATCCCTCGGTCTATCGGCCGTTGCTGCGGAAGGACCACGCCTGGCTCTGGCACCAGCACCCGGAGCTGCGACCGGCGTTGTCCCGGTTGCAGTCAACCCCTTCACTCGAATGATCACCCTGCGTGTCCTCACTGTGACTGACCTGCACCAATCGCTTGCGCTGGGCGAACAGTTGCTCGGTGCGGTGCAGACGCACCGACCGGATGTGGTGGCCGTGGTGGGGGATGTGCTCGGCCTTGCGGAGGAACATGCGGGCCGGTTCACGACGTGGGAATGGGCCAGGTTCCTTGCAGACCTGCCGGTCGAGCATTTGGTGTTCACTCGGGGGAACCATGATCAAGAGGAGTGGGGGACGTTCGTCTATGCGTGGCCCCATCAACGCCGGCCATTGATTGCGTTGCACGGCACGGCGCAAGCGTTCGGGCCGTTGGTGGTCGTGGGGTTCCCGTGTCATACGGGCTGGGATGGCCCGTGGCGGGAGTTGCTCCCCAAGCCGGGCAACGTGGTGACGCTTGATCCCAGGCAAGCGGGGCGGAAGTCACTGCCAAGGAAGACCAGCCGCTGGCTCCGACCGTTGCTACGCCAGCTCGACCCGGCGGGCCGAACTTTGTGGCTGATGCACGAGCCACCGCTGGCATCGCCCATCGCCCATCCCATGACGTGCAACCCCGACTGGACGGCGGCGGTGGCGAAACACCAACCGTTGCTCACGGTCAGCGGCCACGACCACGACACGCCGCGCCGCACCGCGACGTGGCAGGTGCAGTTGGGCGAGTCGTTCTGTGTGAACGTCGGCCAAGGTGTCGAGACGCTGCACTACACGCTGATCGAGTTCACCTTCCCGGCGGAGACACCGTGCCTGCCAACGCGCATCGTGGTCCGCGCGTTTCCGGCGGGTGAACAGTTCGAGATCAACCCCGGGAAACTCATCCCATGAACCTGCTCCTCCTCCATCCTAATGTGCGCAGTGGCTACCGCCTCAGCCGGCATTTGCATCGGCACAGCCGACACCGCGTTGTCGCCGTCGTGCAGGCACCGCAGGACGTGCCGGCAGTCCTCCAACGCTGCCGCCCCGACTCCGATATCGAAGTCCAATGGCTCGTGTGCGCGGCGACGGGAGAGGCACCGCCTAACCCGCCGGGACTTTCCGTCGTCACGTTCGCCACCGATTCCACCGGTGCCGAACTGGTAAAGCGACTCGATCAAGCGGACCCATCCACCGCACCGTTGAGCCCGAAGGCCGCGTTTTTCCGCGACATGGAGCATGACATGAAGCTCCAGTATTTCGGCGAGGAGGAGACGGAGTTCCTGCTGCTGCCGCGACTGGAGTATTACGCCGTGCTCGACCGCATCGACGCGTTGCAAGGGCAGTCCCCGCGCAGCCGCGCCTGGCCCACCGAAGGTGGCAACGAACCGGAACCGGAGCCGGGCTGGGATCCCACCGGCACGTTCAAGCCGGACGTGATCCGGCAGGTGTTCGCGGAATGGCAGGCCGCCGGGAAAATCTGCGCTAGCAAAGAATCAAACCCCGTATCATGAACCCCATGCACGCCATCATCGTTGACCTCGAAGCGACCTGCTGCGACGACGGCTCGATTCCTCCCCACGCGATGGAGATCATCGAGATCGGCGCGGTCGCGGTCCGCGCCGAAGATGGGTTCGCGCTCGCGGAGTTTCAGAGCTTCGTTCGGCCCGTGCGGCATCCCCAACTCACACCGTTCTGCACCCAACTCACGAGCATCCAGCAGACGGAGGTGGACGGCGCGCCCACGCTCCCCGAGGTGGTCGCGCGGCTGCGCCCGTGGCTCACGCCGTTCAGCCCGTATGCGTGGTGCTCGTGGGGAGATTACGATCGGAGGCAGTTCGTGCAGGACTGCGTGTTCCATCGCGTGGGGTTTCCGTTCGCGGGGCCGCACCGCAACTTGAAGACCGAGTTCGTGGCCACGCGGGGCAAGCCCAAGAAGCTCGGCGTGAGCGAGGCGCTACAGGCGCTGGGCCTCAAGTTTCAGGGCACCGCTCACCGGGGCATTGATGATGCCCGCAACATCGCACGCATCTATCAGCACCTGTGCTGAGTCATCCCAAGGGAAAGTCGCTCGCTGCGGAGTTTGCCGGCTGGGTCATTTTGGTATGGGGTAAGACCGGCGGATTTCGGGCCAGATCACAGGATAGATGGAAGAATCTCCAAAGCCCTCTCAGGACTCCAAGTCCCCGACACATACTCCATGCTTGGCTTCCTTTGAGATCGCTGGGATCGTCCGAGCACGAAGGCAAGCCAAGTATTTCAAAATGAAAACCTCTGCCACCCGACCACGATTAACTGTGCTTGAGCGGGAGTTTAGGGACCTCTGGGTCAATCCCCCCGATGCACCTCCGGGGTCCGGCGCCAGCTCTATTCCTGGAGTGGAACAGGTCCGCCAAACGAGAAGGAAAGTTGCCTATCACGAAGCCGCGCACGTGGTAGCGAGAGCATTCACCGGACTGCAATGGGGTAATATTGTAAGAGTTTCAATTCTGCCGACCGCAGCCAACCTCGGGAGGGAAACCGTTCGCGGACCTCATGCAGAGCACCGGTTTATCCACTATGAAAAGGCGGAGCAGCAATCCTGCGGCCGTTCGCTGCTGCTTCAGGTGCTTGCGGGCCGTGGAGCTGATAAGCGTAATTCCGCTGAAGACGATTGGTTTGAGATCATCGACTTCAACGCTGGCGATATTGATGAAGTGGGAAACGATCTCCATACAGCACACGCATTTGCGGAAACGATGAGTTACCCTGGCATGCCTGCGGACCGGATCCTTGCGATGGCAGGGAGGTGGACCAGCGAAATGCTCGAATTGCCGGAAGTTTGGGCCACGGTGGAGAACTTGGCGGGCATCCTCCTTGAGCGCCGGGTAATTGAAGACTCTGAACTGCTTGAGTCCGTCTGCGGGGGCATTTTGAATCGGGCGTGGAAGCTGCCGAAATGGAAACGCCGTCTGACCATCGACCGGAGCAAACGCGCCCCCAAGTTCGGTCGAGGTTGAACCACATAGGCCGATCACGAGCATCGCGCCTATCTGGCCTGCTGCCGAGCGCGACATCGCGCGCATTTGCCGGTGCTTGTGCAGGGGGTGGCCACTCAGGGCAGTGGCATCGGGTCCACCGCCAGCCTGGCCTTGGGGTCCGCCCGGCGGATGACGACGGTGTGGAAGCCACTGCCGCTCCCGCCCCGGTAGGCCCAGGCCACGGCCACCAGCGCATCTTCGTTGCCGTCCCGGTCTAGATCGCCCCGGGCGAGTTCGGTGAGCACGAACTGCTGCGTCGCATCCTCAAAGTGCAGTTCGTGCCCCTTGAGTTGGAATCGCTTGAGCTTCCCCGCCTGCTGGTAGTCGCCGAGGGTCTTGCCTTTGGCAGTGTCGGCCTTGAGGGCCTTGGCGGCAGCGGAACCTCCAGCGCCGAGAATCTCGACCGGGAGCGCGGGCAGCAGCCGTTCGGGCAGGCGGGTGCGCCTGGACTCGATGGAACGGCTGACAAATTTCAGCACGGCAGTGGGCCGGACGGCCCAGCCATCCATGGCGATGTCGAAGGTCGTCATCGGAAAGGCCCCGCGCTTCATGGCCGCCAGATACTGCTCCACGTTCTCGACCCGGATGCGCTGCTCGGCGGCCTTGGGGTCCTTTGACTTTGGGTCGGCGGGCACCATTAGAAATTCGTAGGCGTCGGCGTCGGGGCTGCCGAGCTTGATCTTCTCCTTCATCAACCGCTGCGCACCAGCCGGGGTGATTGCTCCGACCACCGTGAAGTCTGCGAATTCCAGAGGTGTCACCAGGCGGACGCTCAGGTCCGGCGCTTCGGCGGCCAACAACGACCCTGTCAAAGTTAGCGCGAGCACAAGGAGCAGAGGTTGCATGGGTCGAATTCGGAACGGATGCGTTTGGTTGGGAGTGGTCAAGTGGTGGCGGTTGGGTTTTCGGCTCCTCCCGGCAAGCCGAAATAGCCGAAGAGCCTCATGGTGCGCGCCTCGATATCCTGTTCCCGCATCTGGCCGCGTTCGCAGATGGCGTTCATGGGGCCGAAGTCGTCCCGGATGAAGCGCACCAGAGCAAGCGGGTCACACGTCACTTGCACTGCGGAATGGCCATCGCGCTGCAAGGCAGTGACCTCGGGCAGGCAGCAGGCCACCATGGCGCGCAGGGTGTCGGTGTCGAGGTTGCAGAAGTAGAGCCAGTAGGGCCAGGCGGCGTGAAAGGCCGTGTAGAACCTGCGGATCTCGGGGATGCAGTGGATTTCCCGCGGGTCCAGGTCCCAACCCTCCACGCAGAACAGGAAACGGTTCATGAGCCGCCGCAGCGGTTTCCCGGTCGGCAACTGGTCGGGACCGTAGAGGCTGAGGAAGTGGCGGAATTCACCACGCTCCACCTTGTAGCGGCTGAACTGGTAGACGATGAGTTCTTCGGCCATGGCGAAGCTGAGGCTACTTTTATCGAACGGTTCGGCCAATGGATTTCAGCGGCGATCGGCCATTCGTCGCTCGCCAATCCGGGCCAAACCCAATACTTATGTCGGGCGGCATTTAATCCATGAGTCTCAGTGACACAACGCGCCAAGTGCTCCGCCTGGTGGAGGAGCGATCGGGCATTCCGGTGCATGTGGAGCCCGACGCCACGCTGCCCGGCACCCTGCTGGCGAAGGTGGTGATGGCCCGGGGCAAGCTACCGCTGCACCGCGTGACTTATCGGCCCAACAGCGCCACGCCGCCCGATTACCTGATCTGCCAGCAGGCGGGCTTCATCCTGCGCCTGTTCGCCACGCCCCCGGAAAGCCGGAAGGACTTCGCCGGCACAGATAGGCAGGCGCAGCTCCGGCGGGTAGCAGCCGACGAGCAGAAGAATCCGCGCGTGCGTCGTGCGCAGTTTTGTCTGGATGGCGTTGACGGACGATTCCATGGTAGCTGGAACGGATGGGCGAAACCCATGTTTGAGTTGCAGGAAGCACGTCGCGTAATTGCTGCAATGCCCGCGCTCAAGGGGCAATACGACGCGTCTGATGACCGGTTCGTCACCCTGGGTCAGGAAGGCGAGGAGGAAGCATGGAACGCTGAATTGATCCAACCGCATGACGGCGGCACTGTGAAGATTTTCCCCGTGGGTGCCGGGTGCTGGCGCTGGGACGAAATCCCCAATAACTAGGAGGCGAACATGGGGCTTTCATATCACTTCACGCTGTCCGCGCCTGCCTCCAAAGAGCCGGCCGAACTGGAACGGTTTCTCAAATCCGTTGAATCAACAGCCAAGGAGTTGGGCTTCCGCCAGACTCTGGTTTTGAACGCCCCCTTCGATACCAAGGAACGTCGGGATTTCGCCCGCCGCCTGACCACTGGCCTGTTCATCGAGGACACGCGTCTCGCCGGAATCGTGAGCCCCGCGTCCGATCAGCTCTGGAGCCACGATCCGGTTGCGGGAGCTTGCCGTGTGATGCCAAAGCAAGCTGTGGTGCTCATCGTCACCGATGAACGGGGATGCGAGTGTTTCTTTGGATTCTTCCGATACCCCGAGGAAATCCTGAACGTCCATGGCAAAACAATCGCCGTGACAGGACTGGCGGGACGCTGGATTCAGCGGGACTTTGTTGACAGCCCCGACTCTCGCTACCGAAGGATACTACGCCTGTTCGCTGACTCCGGGTTCTTGGAATCGGAGAAGGACGAATACGCGTGAACGCGCTGGAAAGAGCTGGCCGTTCTGGTCGGCTCTTTCTTTAGCCATCGGCTCCCAAGGCCCGCAGGATTCTGGAGACGACCCTCTGCGGTTGCGTCCGGAGATCGTGCTCCCAAATCCTCACCACCCGCCAACCGTTGAGTCCCAGCGCTCGTGCCACCTCCCGGTCGCGTGTCTTGTTCCGGCTCAGTTTCTCAGTCCAAAATCTCCGATTCGTGCCGGGTGTTTTCGAGTGCTTCGGGCAGGCATGCCAGAAGCAGCCGTCGACGAAGACGGCGAGGCGGTGCACGCGAAAGATGAAATCCGGTTTGCCAAACACGGGCTGATGCCGACGCCAGCCGGTGATTGAGTTTGCCCGGAGTAGGTTCGCCAATGCGAGTTCGGTGGCCTTGTTGCCTCGCCCGCGGATGCGGGACATGACCTGCGATCGCTTCGCCTTGGTAAAGACGTCAGGCATTAGCACCTTGGCCGAACGACGCCGCAAGCTCGGTGCGGCGAGCGGTTTCCTCTGGCGTGTGCGACGTCATCCGGTCGTAAAGGCCCGACCATTGGGAATCGCAGGGATACAGTTCCTCATCGGCAAACTCGCCAGCCTCGGCGCGACGCCAGGCCTCCGTGGCGAAACGGCGCAGGCTGCGCGGCCATCCACTGTCGGTATGCTCGAAGCCGTCGGGATGGAGGCCGGGGAACAGGTAGGCGACGGAACACCACGCCCGCACGAAATCCAGCTTGGGTAACTGCTCCAGCGGCGCCGCCAGCGCAAAGCGAAGCTCGCGGCTGGCCACACGGAGCGATGCGGGGACGAAAACGACAGGACTTCTCATGGGGTCCAGGCTACTTGGCACTCTTGGCCGTGCCAGGAAAATTTACTGAAAGAGTTCGTGAACCAGTCCGGCAATTTGGTGAGCGAGGAATGGTGGCACGGCGTTGCCTACCTGATGGTATTGCTGCGTGCGCGGCCCGGCGAAAAAGTAGTTGTCGGGAAAAGTTTGCAGGCGCGCCGCCTCACGAACAGTGAGGCTGCGACATTGCGCCGGGTCGGGGTGAATGAAGTAATGGCCGTCCTTGGAGATGTGGGAAGTGATCGTGGTGGAGGGGCGGTCCCCCAATTGCACGCGAAACCGGTCGTTAAACTTCGTTTCCAGCAACGCTTCGGCGACGTTCCTGTGATTGGGGAGGAGCGCCTTTGGGAAGTCATCCAGCAATGGTGAGCGGCCGTGGACACGTCCGAAGGCGGCAAGGAAAAAGTAGCGGTGCAGGTCAGTGCGGATGTGCGAACGAGTGGCGTGATTGCAAACGCCAGTCAGCCGATCATCGTTGAACCATTCGGGGTGAAGTTGGATGGCGCGGCGCGACGGGCGCATCCACTCTGCCCCCCTTTCCAAGGCACGGTCGATCGTCCTAAGATCGTCGCGGATTGCCAGCCGAAGCTCGTGGTTAACCTGCGGGCTGTTCAGCCAGCCGGCATGCTGAATGGAGCGGACTGCTTCACACCAGCGTTCGGCGGAATCCGGCTCCTTCGACAGTCCGCTGCGCAGGCGAGGAAGATCGCCGATGGCTTCGATGACGGAGGCCCGGGGCCTGCAAGGGGTTAGCAGTTTCGGGGTAGCTTCTAAACGCTCGGCGATACCCACAATGATCAGCCGGTGGCGGGCTTGGGGAACACCGTAATCCTCGGCGCGCACGATGAAGTCGCCGGGGTTGAAAGTGCCGAACAATTCACAGGGTGGGACTGAGAGCGAGACCAGCCGGTAGGACAATCCGCCGCGACGATGGCGCGAGCCGTAAATCGCCTCGAGCGGATGCTGAAGGTCGGCAAGAATCCGGCTGAAGATGCCTTCGTTGTTGACCTTCGCCGAGAGCAGGCCCTTGACGTTCTCCATGACAAACACTGTCGGTCGAAAATCGGCAATGATGCGGAGGTATTCGCGGTAGAGGAAATGCCGGTGATCGGCTTCAAATTCCTTGCGACCAATTTCCCCGATGATCTTGGATCGACCGACGAGGGAATACGCCTGACAGGGCGGCCCGCCAATGAGCAGCCAGTCACGTTCACCGGCGAGAGCGCCGGTGATGCGCTCGTCAATCTCCACGGGGCTCGTGACTCCAAGGGTCGCGTGCCACGCTTCGTGCTGCGCGCTCCGAGCCTCGGCGCGATGTGCATCGAAAAGTTCGTCGCGCGAAATCTTGCCCGCGAGGTGGTCGTAATACTCCTGTGGCACTTCATGGCGCGGGAATTGGCGGAAGAAAGCGCGAAGGAGCAGTGTTGCGTGCGCATGAGCATCCTTCTCGATAGAGAGCCTAATTCTGAAGGCAGGCACTGCACTGCTGCGGAAGGCGGAGAAGCCCTCGCCAAGTCCGCCGGGACCGGCGAATAGGTCAATGACAGGAATCGGCATCGGCGGAGGGGATCGTATCGCGGCGGGTGGAGGGTGCGGCAAGCACAGTTTAGCAGCCGGGGAGGTCTGCACGGTGAACTTGCGTGCCGTGTTGATCCCGGACTATAAACACGCCAGCATCACTCCTCGTATCGGTCAAACGGGACGCGGTGCGCGCATGGCCGAAGAGAATCCAATTCTGAACAATCCCTACGAGGAGCCGCGGTTGCATTACCGCACGACGCCGGGCGGGGAACTGGAATACGACCATCGTGTAACCGGCCGGCGTCCTTTCGTCGCCGACCTGAGCAGCATCCCGATCAAGGCCGCTGCGCAGGGGGAGCTGTTGAGCCTGCAACAAGCCCGGGACGACTGGCGTAATCATCCGATTAACCTCATCCGCAGCGAGGTGGCGAAATGGCGCGAGGGCGGCTACCCGCAGACGACCCGCATCACGCGCGAGTTGTTGCAATTCTGGTTTCTCAATCCGCACCGCGACCCGACTCAGTCGCTCTTCTTCGCGCAGCGGGAAGCGGTGGAGACGGCGATCTGGCTCAACGAAGTCGCTGAGAAATCCAATGCCGGCAGCCACATCCTCCGGCTGGTGGAGGCCGGGCAGAAGCAGGTTTCCGACGACCCTGCCTGCCAGCTTCCGCGCATTGCATTCAAGATGGCCACTGGCACGGGCAAGACCGTGGTGATGGCGGCGCTGATCGCCTACCACTTCTTCAACCGGCAGGAATACGGCAACGACCCGCGCTTTGCGGACAACTTCCTGATCGTGGCACCGGGCATCACCATCCGCGACCGGCTGGGCGTGCTGCGCGTGGACGCACGCGGAGGCGCGGAGGCGGAGGACTACTATACGCAGCGCTATCTCATCCCGCGCGGCGAGGGCTGGCGGAAACTGCTGTCGCAGCTCAATCACCGCATCGCCATCACCAACTACCATGCATTCGAGCCGCGCACCCTATCGGGCAACAAACGCTCGCCGTTCGACGGCAAGCTCGGTGCGGATGGCAAGAAGCAGGAGGCGACGGAAGATTACGCGCAGTTGATCTCGCGGCTGCTCGGCAAGTTCCGCGGCTCGCGCCTGCTCATCCTCAACGACGAGGCGCACCACTGCTACCTGCCGCGTGCGGACGAGCGGAAGGCCGAGGGCGAGGACACGAAGGAGGAGAACGTGCGCGCGGCCGTGTGGTTCACAGGCCTGCGCGAAATCGCCAAGCGCTTCAAGCTGCGCTCCGTTTATGATCTCAGCGCCACGCCCTACTACCTCACCGGCTCGGGCTACGTGCCATACAGTCTGTTCCCTTGGGTGGTGTCGGACTTCGGACTGATCGAGGCGATTGAATCCGGCCTAGTGAAGATCCCGTTCCTGCCGACGTGGGACGACACGCAGGAACTGGAGATGCCGGTGCTGCGCAATCTTTACGAGCATGTGCGCGACGATCTGCCCAAGGCCGGGCAGAAGAAGCAGCGAGCGCGCGCGAAGGAAAAGGGCGAAGAACTGAAAGAGGCGCCGCCGCAACTGCCGGAGAAGCTCAAGCTCGCGCTCAAAAAGTTTTACGAGCACTACGACGAGGAGTTCCGCGAGCGCGCCCATTCGCGCGCCGGCCGGCTCCAGCGGCAGCTTGAACTGCACGACGCACCGCCGGTGTTCATCGCCGTGTGCAACAACACCTCCGTCTCCAAGGAGGTTTTCAAACACCTGGCGGGCTACCAGATCAACGCCGACGAGGAAGGCGCGGAGCCGAACATCCGGCCGGGCGTGTTCGACCTGTTCTCGAACTTCGATCCCGCCACGCGCAAGCCCTTCGACAAGCCGCGCACCATCCTGATTGACAGCGACGCGCTGGAAAACTCCGGCATGATTGACGACGAGTTCAAGCGCGTGTTCGCGCCGGAAATTGCGCGCTTCAAGCGCGACTACGCGCGCGTGCACGGCGCGGCGGCGGCGGACCAGATCACCGAGGGCGAGATTCTGCGCGAGGTGGTGAACACCGTGGGCAAGCCGAACACACTGGGCGCGCACGTGCGCTGCGTGGTCTCGGTCTCCATGCTCACCGAGGGCTGGGATGCGAACACGGTCACACACATTGTCGGCGTGCGCGCGTTCGGATCGCAACTGCTGTGCGAACAGGTGGCGGGCCGCGCGCTGCGGCGCCGCGCCTACCTGCTGGCGCCCTACGACGAGCAGACTGGCGAACAGCTGCCGCAGGACACGCGCCGCACGAGGGGCGTGGTGTGGAAATACCCGCCCGAATACGCGCACATCATCGGCGTGCCGTTCAAGCTGTTCAAGGGCGGCAAGTCCAGGACGCCACCGCCGGTGGACCTGACGCGCGTGCACGCGCTGGCGGAGCGCACGAAGGACTGCGAGATCATCTTCCCGAACGTCGAGGGCTACCGTGTCGAGTATCCCGAAGGGCCGGTGCGCTGGGATTTCTCCGGCGAACCCGACTTCGTCATCAACGGCTCCGAACTGCCGACGAAGACGATCCTGACCGGCGTGGGCGGGCGCGAGCAGAAGTTGAGCATCGAGAGCGTCCTCGCCACGCGCGAGCAGGAGATCATCTACCAGATCACGAAGGACCTGGTGCGCGACCATTTTTCCCGCGACCCGGTGAACCCCGAGTTCCACCGCTTCCACGAACTCAAGGCCGTGGTGGCGGACTGGTATGGGACGAAGGTGCGCGTGCTGGGCAAGGACGCGGTGTGGAAGAAGCTGCTCTATTTCCGCGATCCGAAGCAGATGGTGCAAAGCGTCGCGCGCGGCATCAAGACCGGCGGCGGCGGCGACGAACTCATCCGCCCGATCCTCAACTACTACAACCCCACCGGCTCCACGCGTTTCGTGAACGGCCAGACCAGCCGCGAGACCTACCCCACGCAGGGCAGCCATGTGAACGTGGTGGTGCTAGACACCGGCCTGGACGGCTGGGAGGCAAAGGCGGCGAAGACGCTCGACGACCTGGTGAAGGCGAGGCGCATCCTGACGTGGGTGAAGAACGCGTTCCTGCGCTTTGAGATTCCCTACGTGGACGGCACCGGCAAGGAACGCCGCTACGTGCCGGACTTCATCGTCCGCGCGAAGGACCGCAAGGGGGATCCGCTCATGCTCATCGTGGAAATCACCGGGATGAAGCGCGACAAGGAGGCCAAGGAATGGCACGTCGTCCACCGCTGGCTGCCGGCGGTTAATGCCGTGCGCGCGAAGCATGGCTGGCCGCGCTGGGACTGGCTGCACATTGACAGCGAGGAACGCGTCGCCGACCTCGGCCCGCTGCTGACTGAAAAACTTTCCGCCACCGCATGAAACCCACCAAACCCGTCTCCGCGCTCAAGCACAAGGCCGACAAGCGCGCCCACATTCCCAGCGCCGAGGAGGCCGGCTACGAGGCCGACAGTCCCAAGGTCCAGGCTGCCGCGGGGCAGCGCGAGTTCCCACGCAACCCGATCGTGCACCGCGGGCAGGACCCCGAACTTTTCTGGATGCACAAATACGGCGCGGACGATGCCGCCGACAAATCGCGCGTGGACATCCGCTCACTCTACCGGCACGAGCACATTGCGCCCGAGACGCTCATCAAGAACCTGCACCACCTGGTGGTGGACAAGGACAAGCAGCAGGACGACCTGTTCTCCCCGGCGGAGATTTTCGGCAACGCCATCGGTCACGAGGAACTCGACAAAGTCTCCGACTACTACACCCACTCCGACGGCTGGACCAACCGCCTCATCCAGGGCGACAGCCTCCTCGTCATGACCTCGCTGCTCGAACGCGAAGGCATGGCCGGCCAGGTGCAGTGCGTCTATTTCGACCCGCCCTACGGCATCAAATACGGAGGCAACTGGCAGTTGAAGCTGAACGACAGACGAATGGGGGAAACTGATTCCGACGAACAACTTTCCGGTCAACCGGAGCAAATCAAAGCGTTTCGCGACACTTGGGAACTGGGCATCCACTCCTACCTGAGCTACCTGCGCGACCGGCTGCTCGTCGCACGCGAGCTGCTCCGCGACTCCGGCTCGTGCTTTGTGCAAATCTCTGATGTGAACGTGCATCTCGTCCGCAACCTCATGGACGAGGTGTTTGGGAGCTCCTGCTTTTTTGCCGAACTCCTCGTCAAAAAGAAGGGCTCGCAGAAAGCTGAATTCATCGAAGCCGTGAACGACTACGTGCTCTGGTATGGAAGAGTTCCGAAGGCAGAAAAGAAAACGAAATTCCGTCCGGTGTTCGAAAAAGTCTCGGTCGATTCTGAGACGCTCTCGGAATACAAGTATGGTGAACTGGAAGATGGAACGGTCTTCGAGGTTTCCAAGGCCAAGACGCCAGAGGGCGAAGACTTCGATTATCGGCTCAGTCCGCGCCGGCTGTTCATCGATTATCCGAAGGTCCGAATCTTTCGTGCAAACCCGCTTACGAGCGGTGGCGAACGGAAGAACCAAAGTCTTCCATTTGAGTTCGAGGGCAAGACTTTCCATCCTGGAGCAGGGAACTGCTGGAAGACACCTGTTCGGACGGAGGATGGTTCAAAACCAGGCATGGCCGTCTTGGCTGAACGGAAGCGGCTCATCGCTGGTGACAAACAGCTTCGCTTCAAGAGTTACCTCGAAGACTTTGGCTATCAGCGTAGGAGCAACTGGTGGGATGGACTCGGCGGCGCGAGCGATCCGGTTTACGTCGTCCAGACGAACACGGAAATTGTTCAGCGTTGCCTCGTGATGACCACCGACCCCGGTGACTTGGTTCTCGATCCTACCTGCGGTTCAGGCACGACCGCCTACGTGGCCGAACAGTGGGGCCGCCGCTGGATCACGACGGATACTTCGCGCATAGCGCTTAACATCGCCAAGGCGCGACTGCTCACGGCCACGTTTCCCTATTACCAGCTTTACGACCAAGCCAGCGGCGATCTGCGGCAGGGTTTCATTTACAAGAAGGTTCGGCACATCACGCTCGGCAGCATCGCTAACAACGAGCCAGCTGGTGAGGAAACGCTCTACGACCAGCCTGAGAAGGATTCAAAGCGGCTGCGCGTAGCCGGCCCGTTCACAGTGGAGACGCTCCAGAGCTACGAGCCGATTTCCCCGGAGGAGCTACAACGGCAGCGCGAGCAGGATTCGGAACTGGCGTCGTTCGAGGAGTTGATCTTCGAGCACCTGCGCAGCGCCGGTGTGAAGACGGGCGACAAGCGGGAGAACGCCGTTTTCACGCGCATTGACCGCCTGGCCTCCAGCGCGCTGCACGCCGAGGGCTGGTATCCCACCGCCGGCGGCGAGAAGAAGGCGTATCTGCACATCGGCCCGAAGTTCGGCACGGTGAGCAAGCAGGCCGTGACCGAGGCGATCAAGGCCTGCCGCGACAAGCGCGACGCGGACTGGCTGCTGATCCTAGGCTTCGCGTTCGAGGGCGGCATCACGGAGATGAGCCGCGGCTTCGGCAGCTTCCAAGTGAGCATCGTGCGGATGCACGACGACCTGCTCCAGACCGGCCTGCTCAAGCGCGACAAGAAGGCGGCGAGCTTCGTGACCATCGGCGAGCCGGACATCAAATTGCACCGCAAGAACGGCACCGCCACGGTGGAGATCGCCGGCTTGGACATCTACGACCCGATCAGGGACGAAGTGAAAAGCCGCGACGTCCACGACATCGCCTACTGGATGGTGGACGACGATTACGACGGCTCGAACTTCGTGGTGCGCCAAGTCTTCTTCTGCGGCGGCGCTAAGGACGAGTTCGAGGGATGGAAAAAAGGCCTGAGCGATCTGGCGAAAGCCAAGACGAAGAAGGCGGCGGAACAGACGCTGAAGCTCGAAATTGACGAGGAGGCGTTCACGCGGCTCTATGGCCACACCAGCCACGCCTTTGCTGTGAAGAAGGGCCAGAAGATCGCCGTGAGAGTCGTGAGCCAGTTTGGGGAGGAAACCACCAAGGTCTTGGAGGTTAAGGGGTGAAGACGTTTTACTATTTGGGTGCGAACGACCAAAACAAGAGCGGCGTGAGTTGGAAGGTTTGGCAGATCCACCGCGCCGGGCGGGTGGTGGAGGTGCAATGGGGCGCGGCGGAGGTGAGGAACCGAAAAGTAGTCCCGCTGTGGCTGCATTCGCTTAGATGGCAACACGCGACGGTAAACGGAGCAAAAGCTGTCCAGGACGTTCGCATTCAGCAGAAACTCAGGAACGGCTACAAGGAGCTTCCGACAGGCGGGTTGCCCAAGTATTAGCCAAGGTTCCCGAAATTACATACACCATCTCGCAGTTGGCGTTCATCAGGTGGATTGGGGCAACTCGGCGAAGGCAATGCGATTGGCTTCAAACTGGGCATGCGCCTTCTGCGAAAGCAGGACGGAGAGGGCAGAGGTGGCGCGGGACATGCCAACGTAGGCGGCCATGCGTCCCTCGTCGGATTGCAGGTCGTGCAGGTCGGTGAGGACGATGATTTTTGATTCCAGCCCCTTGAAACGATAGACGCTGGTGGAGCGGATGACGTCATTGGACGGCGGGCCATCCACCCGATAGCGGATGCGCCTTTTGCCGGCAATGACGTCCGTGGAGGTGAACAGGGCCTTTTCCTCCGCGACGGCGCTGAGCAGGACAATCTGATCGGGGGTGGCACCTTGGTTCAGAAACTCCGTCACGAGAAGCTGAAGTTTCATGAGGTCGGCGCTGCCGTTGCACACTACAGTTTTCACCACGGGACCATTGATTCCGGAAAGCTCCGGCAGAGTGGTCAGGGTGGACACGCAGGTATATGTGGCGACCTCGTCCGTGTTGCGCCAGTTTTTCGTCAACTGGAAATGGATTGGGGAGAAGCCGACGAGATCGGAGGGTTCAGCAGCCCCCTGCCGGAGGATGCGCTGACGCGGGTCTTCAAACCACGTCCACCGGCCCTGCTCAAAGCCGCCGACGAAGAGATGGTTCAGCGCGGCGACAAAGGGAGGATGGGCGGCAAGATCCTGGCCTTCGTCCACGACGAGGACATCCCAAGGCTTGAAATCCCCGAGTTGCGAAAGCGCGTTCGGAATCTGGTCGGGGATGTGGTGCTGGTAGAGTTCCCTGCGATCAACGTCAGCGGGCATCGCAATGCCCGCTGCATTGAGAACAGAGCAGCAATGGCCGTGAAGGGTGTTAATCGAGACGCCCTGCGCGATGCCATGACGGGTGGCGTGGAGGTTCAGATGATCGGCCAGGAGACGGTTGAAACAGACGAAGAGCACGCGACGGCCTTGGGCGGCGTGACGGCGGGCGCATTCCACAGCGAGGAGCGTCTTGCCCGCGCCTGCGCAACCTTCGATCACCATGCGTGGATTCCTGCCGAGTTGGTCGAGCACGGCATACTGACGCGGGGCGAGCCGGATCCTCTGCTGTTCGTGTCCCTCGATGGCGACATTCAAGGAGGGCACCTTCTCGAAGTCGCCGCGGAGAAACTGGGTGAGACTGGCCAGTTCGACGCTGGAGAGTATGCGGGGCTCGTGGCCGGTGGTGCGCTGCATTTCGTGCCGGGAGTATTGAATGGCATCCGCCACCACTTCGAACAGGGGACGGCGCCATGCCTCAACGTCGTATATCCGACGAGGATCCCATTCCGGGGATTCTTCGGTGAAGACGATGTCGGGAAAGAAGGTGGCGCAGCCGAAGGCGACGCGGGCCTGGGGGGAAGCGTGGCCGAAGTGCTCGCGGACGGATTTGCGGAGTGCGGCGGTGACGGAGGCGGCCTGCTGCATTGGCGACTCGCGGCGCTTGTGCATCTCGCCGTAACGATTGGTGAAATACCACGCCCCATCCCGACGGGCGACGCGGCCCCCCTTCATCTCGATCACTAGGACGGCCCCCGGATGGACAATGACGAAGTCGGCCTCGGAGGTGAGTTTGTAATCGTGCCGGGCGACGCCGAGGGAATGGAGCACGGTGAAGTCCGATGGCAGTTCATCGCGGCAACGTTCAAAGAGGCGGCGCTCGGCGTTGCTTTTGCAATCGTCGTTGATGAAGTCGGGTATGAGACGGGCCATGCTCAGGTGGGGGGCTGGAAAAAGCCGAGGCCGGGGTGATCCTGGGTGCCAACGACGACGGCGCGATCTAGGAAGCCGTTGAACAGCTCGCAGGCGGTTTCAGGAACGAGCGAGCAAGAGTGGCAGGAGGCAAGGTTCAACGAATTGGTGCCCTGGGCTTGGGATTCTAGGCAGAGCGGATCGTTGGAGCACCAGCGGGCCATCTCGATGGCGTCATTGAGGAGCGGTCCAAGGCGGTCGGCCTCGCCCTGCCGGACCAAGCCGCCGAGGCTGCCCTCGGAATCGGCGGCAGCGGTAAAAATGAGAAAGCCGTGCATGGGGGCGCTGGTGTCAGTGGCCGGGCGGACGTAAAGCATCTCGCGCAAGGCGGCACTGGAGTAACCGCAATCAAGGATGAGCGCCCGCATCAAGAGATGGGAGAGCGTGTGGAGAAGAAGCAGGTCGGCCGTGACCGGTGACCCGTAGGTGCGCAGGCCGCGACGAATGAGGTCCTGTCGGCGGGCCTCCAGTTTTTCGACTCGACGTTCAAGGGCGTCGCCGGCCCTGAGTTTCCACTCCGCAAGCGCATCGGCATGCGGCCGGAGGAAGATGCCCTCGCCGTGGACTTCCATGGCGGGACGCCAGTCCACCGCACCCAAGGCGAGCGGAGCGGCATTGGCGGTGGCGGAGCTGATGCGGGAAAAGCGGTCTAGGGCGGTCACGACGCGAAGACGATGGACGAGCACGACGCGCTGAAGCCAGTCGTGCCCCCCGGGAATGAGGACAGACTCAGCCGCGAAGTCGTCGTGGTCGTTCATGGGCGGCGGCTCGGAGAGGGCGGCGTATTCATCGCCGCGAATGTCGGGTGTGGGGCCGTTGGCGCCGTAGGTCTTGCGCGTGACGTAGGCGGACCAGAGGTCGTTGAAATCCTTCTTCTCCTTTCTGGCAATATTGGTGAGGAGCGGGCGGTTGTCCTCTGGGTCATCACAGAGGGAGAGACTGGCCCAATGCTTTTCCACGATTCTAGCAGTGGCGCTAGAGAAGGGAGGGATCGAGACGGCGGACTCCGTGACAGCAAAGTAAACATTGCTGGCGCCTCGTTGAACGGCCGTAAGCGGCTTGCCGCAGGCGACACGGTCGCGCAGCCAAGGGCGGTGGCCGGGACAGGGGAGTGAAGCCAGTTCGCCGGGGTCGAAGACCTTTTCCAAGGTTGCCGCGCGGTCGCATTTGCGGCATTTGACCGTGATCGACGTCAGAGTGGTGGATCGGCCGGTGGAGGAGATCTCCAGTTCGGCGTTCACGCAGGTGGTGCCACGATGCACCCACCAGTGCCAAGGGAAGTCAGTGATGTGGCCCTCCTCGCAGGCAACGACGAAGCGGGCGGGAACAAGCCGTTTGGGGTCGTTCCTGGTGGAACAGGCGCGACACAGGGTTTCTGCCGGGCCGCCAAACCCGTCGAGGTCGGCGAGGCGGCGGCACTGGGGACAGAAGTGCCAGAGGGGGAAACGAACGACCGGGACTGCGACGATTTCCGCCTGGCCATGGCGGGGCTGCTTCCATGGTTTGGGGACGTGGAACTCCGAGACGGAGAGTTTGCGCTGGAGCCGGGGCTCGTGGATGACGTTCATGCGGTCGGCGCGCCAAAAGTCCTGACCGGCAATCATGCCGGACCAATCAGGCGTATCCACGATGGAGCCGATGCCGAATGTGGTGATGAGCTGGGCGGAGCGGAGTTTTGGAGTGCTCATGGTTCGAGATAAAGACCGGCGGGCGCATCCACGTTGCGCATGTTGTTCATGGTGGCGAAGCCCGGATTGTGCGGGAGAAAATCTTCAAAGGGAACCAGCAGGGCGCGGTCGGCATCCCCCTTGTAGGAAAGATTGCCGCCAGAGGCGGTGGCCAGCGTGTGCCACTGCGCCGCGATGCGGTCCAAGTGGGCATGGGCTGCGGCGCGGTCGGCGGGATCGGTTTCTATGCGGGTGATCCGGTCCTTGAGCGCTTTGATCAGCGCGATAACCGAGGGATCTTCGGCGCGGAAGGCGGCGGCCTGATTGTCGCCCAACAGGCCTGGAACAAGGTGCCGGGCTAGGATAGCCAGAACGGCATGAAACGCGCGGTCGCGGGCGCGGGACGACAGGGGCGTGACACTGGTGGCCTCGACCTCGGCATAAAGACGGGCGTGATACGGGACGAAGCGCTCGTAGTGGGAACGGTCGCGTGAGCGGGTCCAGTTGTAGAGCGTGACCACAAGGCCGGGGAAGAGGCGCCCAATGCGGCTGGTGGCTTGAATGTATTCCGCGGTGGTCTTGGGCTGGCCGATGACAGCCATCAGGCCGAGGCGCGGGACGTCGAGGCCGACGGAAATCATGTTGGAGCACAGCACCATGTCGTATGGGTCGCCCTGGCCCTTGCGCTCCGACAGGCGGTCGCGCACCTCCTCGAGCTTTTCCTCACCGGCGCGGCTGGTAAGTTCCTCCACGGCGTCGAGGGACCGGAATGCGGGTGCCGTGCCATCCAGCGTTGCGCAGGTTTTGAGATACTCAGCGACGTCGTCATGAACGCGAACGATGGCGCCGCCCAGCTCGCGCAGGCTGTTGAAGTAGGTGATCTGCGTCCAATACGGGTCCTTGTCGGCATCGGAGGCTCCTGAGGCAAAGGGCGCATGGCTGAGTGATCCGGCCATACGGATGAAGGCGGTGAGCGGCGTCTTGCCGGGGGTGAACAGGCCGACGAAGCGGCGGGCGGGCACTCCTGAACCGGGCTTTGCCTCGCGAGCGAAGAAGGAATCCCGCGCGTCGAGGAGCGGTTGGGGGAACTGGGCGAAGCGGCGGGCGAAGAGATGGCGCACTTGGCTTTCGGCATTCCGGATGGTGGCGGTGGAAGCGATGAGTTTGGGAGGGACACCACTGGCGGTGCACAAGTGGTCAATGGCCGCCTCATAGAGACCCGAGATGGTGCCGAGCGGACCGGAGATGAGATGCAATTCATCCTGGATGACCAGCTCGGGGCGCGGATGGGCGCCGTCAGTGGAGAACAGCGCGCCGGAGTCCTTCACCCAAGGCAGGCGGGCGAACTTGTCAACGGTGCCGATGACTAGACTGGGACGTTCCTCGTAAATCTGCTCGTCCACGACGGCGGCGGGGATGCCGGTGTGGAAATCGCAGGCTGGGTTGCGGCAGCGGGTGACCACCGCCGTGTTGCCGGTGGCCATGCGATACTCCGCCGGGCGGAGCGTGGTGCCGCACCAGGGGCAGCGCTTGAGTTTGATGGGACTGCTTTGATCAGGCGCGAGGCGACGACCGTTGTGCAGGGCGGCCAAGGCGGCGGCAGCATCCTTGAGGGTGTTAGGAGAAGTGCCTTCGCCGACCCACAGGCCGATGGAGATGGGGGCGGTGTCGGCGAGATCGGGCTGCTGTCGGCGGATATGCTCGGCGGCGCAGGTGAGGAGGCAGGCGCGGACGAACTGGTCTGCCGTGAGCAGGCGGAGCGTGTAACGCATGAGCACGGCGGTGCCGCCGCCGTTGCCGCCGCTGGCCTTCACCGCGCGGAGACGGCGAAGGAAGAAGACGAAAGCCGTGAGTGCGAGATAGGCCTCGGTCTTGCCGCCGCCGGTGGGGAACCAGAGGAGGTCGCAGATGTCGCGGTCTTCGCTACCCGGATGCGCGGCAGATTCGAGGCACTGGAGGATGAAAGCGACCTGGAAGGGACGCCAAACGTGTTCCTCGCCATAGGTGGGAGGTCGTTTCGGATCGTGGCTGCGCTTTTTCTGCCATTCGGAGCGGGCGAACACCTCGAGCATGGTCGACTGGGAAAGCTGGAACGCGCGAAACACGTCCTGGTCGTCGAGAGCGGAGACGCCCTTGCGGATGCGGCGGGCAGATTCCTGGCAGGCGGCCAGCTGCTGGTCCGCAATGTCGCGGAACTCGGCCGGGGTGGCGTCGACGGCAGACTGACGGGATTCAATCCATTCCTCGTAGGCCATGACGAGGCTCTCCAGACGCTGTTTCACGGCCGGTAAATTGTTTTGGGCGAGTCTCACAAGCGGGAGGGCCGGAACATTCAAGTCCCCCGGCGGGATGAGCGGATAGACATCATGCTGTGGGATGAAGGACATGAAGACGCCCTGGGGCGCGGTGCCATCATCAAGACGGGGCGACCAATCGGCGGCGCAGCCGTGACCGACGGCGTAAAGGCGGGCATGGCGGTAGAGCAGGAGGGCATGGCGCAATTCCGGATCAAGGTGGCTGGTGTCGCGCCCCCGACGCTCGACGAAGGGGGCGGAAGCTTCCTGAGGCCCGGACACCTCCAACTGACACTGGAAGAAGGCGCGGGTGGATTGTTCAATCCAAGGGACGTCCTTGATGGAATGGGTGTTGATGAGCGTGGCGGTAATGGGAAGATTGCCGTCTTGGTCGGGAGGGCGGAAAGTGACGCGGAGTTCGAGTCCGTCGACCAGAGCGATCTTCTCCACCCTGCGGGTGGCAGCAACCGGAACAACGCGAGAGGCGGAAAAGGGTTTGCGACGCCATTGAACCGGTCTGCCGGCGGCATCCTTTTCGAGGGAGTAAAGGCCGCAAGCAACACTGATCGCGAGAGAGGGAACCCCGGGATAGCAGGCGAAGGAGATGCCATAACTGGATGGGTTTGGCGCGTTGCACATGGAGAGGCGAGCCTCGTCCTCGGTGGCGGATTCGCGCGATTCGGAGGAAAGTCCACCATCGTCCTCGACGGGAGGGATGGTGGATTCGGAGGGGAAAAGGATGCCCGTCATGTAGCGGGATACGGGCGTCTCACGCTCGGCGGCACTGAACGTCTCCTCCGGCCCGCCAATGGGGCCGAGGAAATTACGGCAGAGAGTGCTGAGGACTTCGTCGCGGACGGTTTCGTGGCTCATAGGTCATTTCCAATTACAGTTGCCGAGCCCTTCAAGGGCAAGGGACATCCAGAGACCGGATGTGCGTAACGAATCGTGGACTGCATCGCAGGCGAGGTCCCCGACGGCGGTGACGAGTTCCTTGACCCAGAGGCCAGTGATGCGTTTTGGAAACCGGTTGGGCTCCAAACCATTTAGCTTGGTCATTGTGTAGAACATTGCTTTGCCAAAGTGCTCCGACATGTGCCCGACATGCACTCTTGCAATCATCACTTTGTAGCGCGGATATCTGCCTGTAATGCCATCGAGCCAGAGTTCCAGGGTTGTGCCTGGTGCGGCGTGCTCGGCGAGCCACTTTTGGCTTTCCAGAACCTCATCATAGTCACCGAATGCAAACGAGTTGTGGTCAACATCACGGGCATGGCCAACCTGAAAGGAGAAGAGCCGATTAAAGCCATTGTGGTTTGGAAACGTGCGGACCCAACGCTCATCCGGCTGCCAGATGCCCTGTGTTTTTGCTTCCATGCGGTGCAACGAGTCGCGGGCACGGGTAAGCGCAACAAAGAGGACGCGGGGTTCGGAGGGGCCGTCAGTTTTGTCCTCGCCAATTTTCACATTCGTGGCACTGCCGCCAGTATTCATGACCACGATTACATTGCCAAATTCGCGGCCCTTGGAACGGTGTATGGTGGAGAGGTGGATGGTGTCCTGATTCCGCGAGGAGAGCAGGTGTTCCGGGAGGGGAACGCCATCGGAGATGGCGGCACGAAGCTCGGCGATGGAGAACGAGATGGCCTTCGGCTGGGCGCAGGCGGAAAGTAGACCGACCCAAAGGGATTGGGCGGTGGATTCATCGACGCCGAGGATGGTTTGTGCGCGTTGCAGAAATGGTGACTTGCGAACGTGATCATCCTGCCATCCGAGGAAGACGCGGCCCAGCCAAGCGGGGGGGAGGAATTCGCTTTTGTCGCGCGCGAGCTCGAAGGGAATGCCCTTTTCGAGCAGTTGCCCCGCAAGGCGAAAGACCTGGCCATTGGTGCGACAGACGACGCACGTAGAACCATTCAGAAGCGAGGAGTGAATGGTTGGGTTTTGGGTTGTGCCATGACCGCCGAGAGAGGCGAACTCATGTTCGAGAAACTCGCGGGCCTTTTCTGGCGATTCCAACAGGAGGGCGCGGCCTTTTTGAGCGATGGTCTCAAGGCAAGCGTTGCCCGCGACGCGATGGTTTTTGGTGAAGCGGTGGCGGTCGTCCAGATCCGTGAACGAGGAGCGGATTGATTGGATTAAATCGCCAGAAGTCGTCTCGCTGGGGCCGTTCTCGATGGTGAAGTCGTAGATGGCCTGCGCGGAATCGCCAAACAAGGTGAAGCCAGGTTTGACGGCAAGCAGTAGTGCGAGCCCAAAGTCGGCGCGGACGCCGACGAGATCCTGCACCTCGTCGAGGAAAACATGCCTGAGACCGGAGAGCTGTTGGACGGCGGAAGAGTTGTTCCTGATTTCGCGGGTGGCGCGCAAGATGCGTTCGTCGTAGTTGAGCGACTGCAGCTCAGCGGACGAGATCAGTTGCCGGAGGAAGCGGCTAGCGTAGGAGTCGAAGGTGCGGATATCGACAAAGGCGAGAGAGGAATGGCCGGCGGCCTGTCGCCCGATGCGCGCCTTGAGTTCCTTGACTGCGGCAACGGAAAAACTGAGCACCAGAACCTGAGCGGGGTTGAGACCGCCGGGACCGAGGAGGTGCTTCAAACGCGCAACAAGCGTCTCAGACTTGCCAGTGCCGGGGCCAGCTTCCACATAGAGGCGACTACCACATGGAGCCTGAATGACTGGCGCTTGCTGATCCGTTGGAGCAAAGGTCGGCCTAGCCGAGGATTTTGTGGCGCTCGACGGAACGACGGGTTCAGGGTTGCTAGCAACCTTGGGGACCACGGATGCTTTTGGCTTGGAGGCTGCGGGTGAATTGGGCGGCCCGAGAAACCAGCGCATGGCAGAATCCACATGTGCCTTCCGCTCCATCTGGAGTCTGTAGAGGCAGGGATTGACCTCGGATTTGAGTTCACCTAGCAGGCGGGCAAGCTCACGTGCAGTCACACCCCTATCCACTCTCAAATGACCGAGGATTTTATCCTGTGGTGTCATGGCCTACCAAGTTGCGTTGCCAGTCTTTTCAGCCGTGTATTAGTGGCGACCGGATATCGAGACTCGATCCAAGGAACGCTTGTGAA
>Ga0172373_10003311_pt1 | contig 23681 bp, 22 predicted proteins | sample Lak10m_2_FD_114546 | JGI IMG/M metagenome (GOLD analysis project Ga0172373, IMG submission 114546) | Freshwater microbial communities from Kabuno Bay, South-Kivu, Congo - kab_092012_10m | ecosystem: Environmental > Aquatic > Freshwater > Lake | place: Democratic Republic of the Congo...
GCAAAATTTTGCATACATCAACCCTAACGTGTAATTATCTTCAATCATTTTCGCTAAAATTGAATTGCATTCCTTAACCTTGCCACCACCAAGGTTAAGATGCGGTTAGCGCGCCCCTTTAACTAGAACAAAAACAGAATAGATTGACCGGGTATCAGGGAATCACCCATGCCGCACAACAACACCAATCTGCCCACGCCCCGCCCCGATGTGCTGACCCGGCCAAAGCTTGAGGGCGGCAAGCGGTTCGTCATGCAAACGCCATTTCAGGCTGCGGGCGATCAACCCACGGCAATTGCCGAACTTTCGGCCGGCGTTCTGGCGGGCGAACGCGATCAGGTGCTGTTGGGGGCCACCGGCACCGGCAAGACCTTTACCATGGCGAAGGTGATTGAAGAAACCCAGCGCCCGGCAATCATTCTGGCCCCGAACAAGACGCTGGCGGCCCAGCTTTACGGCGAATTCAAAAGCTTTTTTCCTGACAATTCGGTCGAATATTTCGTTTCCTACTACGACTATTACCAACCCGAGGCCTATGTGGCGCGGACCGACACCTATATTGAGAAGGAAACCCAGATCAACGAACAGATCGACCGGATGCGCCACTCGGCCACGCGGGCGCTTCTGGAACGTGACGATGTTATCATCGTCGCCTCGGTTTCCTGCATCTACGGCATCGGTTCGGTCGAAACCTATTCCGCCATGACCCAAGACCTGACGGTGGGTGGCATCTACGACCAGCGCAAGGTGATTGCCGAACTTGTCGCCCAGCAATACCGCCGTCAGGATGCCGCCTTTCAGCGCGGGGCCTTCCGGGTGCGCGGTGATGTGGTGGAGCTTTGGCCCGCCCACCTTGAGGACCGCGCCTGGCGTTTTTCCTTCTTTGGCGAAGAACTGGAGGCGATCACCGAATTTGACCCGCTGACCGGGGCCAGAACCGACACGTTCCAGCAGATCCGCATCTATGCCAACAGCCACTACGTTACCCCCCGCCCCACGCTGCAACAGGCGATCAAGGGCATCAAGGATGAGCTGTTTCACCGGCTGAAGCAGTTCAACGGCGAGGGTAAGCTTTTGGAAGCGCAGCGGCTGGAGCAGCGCACGAATTTCGATCTGGAAATGCTGGAAGCCACAGGTTCCTGCGCCGGGATTGAAAACTATTCGCGCTGGTTGACGGGACGCGGTTCGGGTGAGCCACCACCCACCCTTTTTGAATTCATCCCCGACAACGCCATCGTCTTTGCCGACGAATCCCACGTTTCCGTGCCACAGATCGGCGGCATGTATCGCGGCGACTATCGACGCAAATTCACGCTGGCCGAACATGGCTTCCGCCTGCCGTCCTGCATGGATAACCGCCCGCTGAAGTTTGAAGAATGGGACGCGATGCGCCCGCAATCGGTTTTCGTCTCGGCCACCCCCGCCGCATGGGAGATGGAACAGACCGGCGGCGTTTTCACCGAACAGGTGATCCGCCCCACCGGCCTGATTGACCCACAGGTAGAAATCCGGCCCGTAGAGATGCAGGTCGATGACCTTCTGGACGAAATCCGCAAGGTCGCGCAGCAGGGATTGCGGGTGCTGGTCACGACGCTGACCAAACGCATGGCCGAGGATCTGACCGAATACTTTCACGAACAGGGCATCCGCATCCGCTATATGCACAGCGACATCGACACCATAGAACGCATTGAAATCCTGCGAGATTTGCGGCTTGGGGCCTTTGATGTGCTGGTGGGCATCAACCTTTTGCGCGAAGGCCTGGACATTCCCGAATGCGGGCTGGTGGCCATTCTGGACGCGGATAAGGAAGGTTTTCTGCGCTCTGAAACCTCGCTCATTCAGACCATCGGGCGCGCGGCGCGCAATGCCGAAGGCCGGGTCATCATGTATGCCGACCGGATCACCGGCAGCATGGAACGTGCTTTGGCCGAAACCAACCGCCGCCGCGCCAAGCAGATGGCCTATAACGAGGCCCATGGCATCACGCCACAGACGGTGAAGAAGAATGTCGAAGATATTCTTCTGGGCATTTATCAGGGTGATACCGACCAGTCCCGGGTCACGGCAAAGGTGCAAAAGGCCAATGTCGGCCAAAACCTTGCCGCGCATCTCGATGCCCTGCGGCTGGCCATGCGCAAAGCCGCCGAAAACCTGGAGTTCGAGGAAGCCGCCCGCATCCGCGACGAGGTGAAACGGCTGGAGGCCGTTGAACTGGCCGTTGCCGACGATCCGCTGGCGCGCCAGTCGGTGATTGATGACGCGGTGGAAGAGGCCGTAAAGGCGCGGGGCCGTTCTACCGCCGGCCGCGCCGGGCAGCGCGGCGGCACCAAACGGCGGGGGCGCTAAGCCCGGCCTACATCACGCCGATAACCTCATACATCACCGGCTCAAACCCTTTGCAAAGGGTGTTGATGACCCGGTTTCTGTTGCGCATTTCAGCGGTGCGCAGCATGGCCTGATAATCCTCGCGCCGGGCCCATTGCGAATAGTTGCAGATCCGCGTCATAGCGTCGTTCATATGCAGCCCTGCCGCAATGAACCCCGGCTGATGGCGGATCACCTCATCATAGGCGGCCTGTAGTGCCTCCATCAGATCATGCGCGGTGGCCGGGGTCATTTCAAAGGTGGTGATAACGGTCTGGCCGGCTTTGCCCGGCGAAATCTGAAGGGGTTTATGCGGCATGGCGGGGTCTCCTCTGCGGTCAGTCTGGCATGTCACCGATAAGAAATCATCCGCTTTCATCACCGGACCGCCCGGCCGGGGTTATGCCCCCGGACAGCGGATACTGCCCCGCATTTCGCCACTGTCACCCTGCAAGCTGCTTTCGATCAGCCGGCACCCCGTCACCTCGGGGATCAGGGCGATCATATTGGCCCGGATGGCCTGATGACTGCCCCGCCCGGCATAGCCAAGGCGGATCACCTCTACCCGTTTATCGGTGTGGTAAACCGTATAATTGCGCCCATCGCGGGTGACATCCACCCGCGCGGCATTGAAGAATTCCGGCGCGGGCTGGGCGCCGCAGGCGGACAGGGCAAACACCAACAAAAGGGACCAAAGACGCATCATCATGCGCCCAAGCTGCCATATCCCGGTTAACAAAAGGTTAACGGCAACAGCCGCGTAAACAGCCACGCACGCCCCGTGCCCGCCATATTTCGCGACCTTTTGGCCATAAAGCGTAAACAATTCCGGCAATTCTGCCGCATTTGCCATGAATTCGCCTTAATTGCCGCCCGTTACTGTTCACGAAGGCAGAACAGTCGCTGACCGGGGCACAAGACCCATGGCAGCGCCGCAAAGGCAGGAAAGCAGCAGGTGGCCACTTATACGGGCTCATCGGGCAATGATGCCCTGAACGGGGGAAGGCGCTCTGATGCGCTTTACGGGCTGGACGGCAACGACACGCTGCGCGGTGGCGCTGGCGCGGACGCCCTTTATGGCGGCAATGGCGAAGATCTGGCCAGTTATGACAATTCAACCGCAGCGGTGAATGTCAATCTTGCCACGGGAACCGGCAGCGGCGGCCATGCCGCGGGCGATCTTTTGTTTGAAATCGAACATCTGCTTGGCTCGAACTACCATGACACGCTGACCGGCGATGCCGGCGACAACTCTCTGGACGGCGGCGCAGGCAATGATGTTCTGGCGGGGGGCGCGGGCAATGACAGCCTGATCGGTGGCTCGGGCATTGACACGGCGGATTATTCCGCCTCGGGGGCCGGGGGCACGATTGATCTTGATGCTGGCACGGCCGCAGGGGGTGATGCCGAAGGCGATGTGCTGCTGCAAATCGAAAACCTGCTTGGCTCTGACTACGCCGATTTGCTGGCCGGTGACAGCGCGGCCAATACGCTTGAAGGCAATGCGGGCGATGACAGTCTTTATGGCGGCGCCGGCAGCGATAGCCTTGTCGGCGGCGATGGCAATGACATCCTGCAAGGCGGCAGCGGCTCTGACCGGCTGGACGGCGGGGCCGGAATCGACAGCGCCGATTATTCAGACTCCACCTCGGGCGTGAATGTCAGCCTTGCCTCCAGTTACGGTTATGGCGGCAGCGCCGCAGGCGACCGGCTGTTTGCAATCGAGAATCTGTTTGGCTCGGCCTATAACGACACGCTTTACGGCACATCTGGCGAAAACTTCCTCGCGGGCGGCACGGGCAACGATTTTCTTTCGGCCGACAGCGGCGATGACACGCTGAACGGCGGGGCCGGGCGCGATACGCTTTATGGCGGCCAGGGCATGGATTACATCGACTACCGCGATTCCGACGCGGCGGTGTCGATCAATCTGGCCACCGGCGCGGCCTCGGGCGGCCATGCCACGGGCGATGTGCTGGCCGGGGTCGATGGCATCTTTGGTTCGGCCTTTGATGACACGTTGATTGGCTTTGATAATCAGGGCCTGTGGGGTGACATCTATACCAATGTCTTCTACGGCGGCGGCGGCAATGATGTAATGGATGCCGGCGGCGGCGATGACATCTTGCACGGCGATGAGGGCAACGACACCCTGTTCGGCGGCGCGGGCGCGGATGTTGCCAGTGGTGGCGTTGGCGACGATCTGCTTTACGGCGGCACCGGCGATGACAGCCTTTCCGGCGGCGATGGCAATGATCTGATTTCGGGCGGGGCGGGCAATGATGTATTAACCGGCGGCAGCGGGTCTGACACCTTTGTCGGCGGCATTGGCGATACGATCATCGGCGGGGCGGGCGATAATGACGTCCTGGACCTGTCCGAAGCGGGCCCCTACCGCATCGTCAAAGACCCCAATGACCCAACCGCGGGCATTGTCGAGTTTCTCGATAATTTCGGGAATGTGATCGGCACGCTCAGCTATTCCGGCATCGACAGCGGGGTCGCCTGTTTCACCCCCGGCACAAGGGTTGAAACCAGCCGTGGCCCCCGCCCGATCGAAAGCCTTCACCCCGGCGATCTGGTGTTAACGCGCGACCGCGGCCTGCAACCCATTCGCTGGGTGGGCCGGCGGCATTTTACGACGGCCGAGTTGCAGGCCAATGCCGCGCTGCATCCCATTTTGTTCCGCAAAGGGGCGCTTGGCCCCAACCTGCCCAAACGCGACATGATGGTGTCGCGCCAGCATTGCATGTGGCGCAAAGACCCGCAGGCCGAACTGTATTTTGGCGAAGATGAGGTGTTTCTGCGCGCCCTGCACATGGCCGGGCAACCGGGCATCGTGCAGGCCATGGTGCAAGACGTGACTTATCTGCATCTGATGTTCGACCACCACGAAGTGATATGCGCCGATGGCGTCTGGAGCGAAAGCTTCCAACCCGCCTCGCGCAATATCGCCGGGCTGGATGAGGCGGCAAGAGACGAGGTTTTCGCCATTTTCGCCACCCAGCCAGAACCGGCAAACCCCGCCGCCTATCGCGCTGCGCGGCTGATATTAAAGGCGCATGAGGCACGGTTGCTGCTCGGGGCAGATGCCCCGCTACGCGCGGCGGCCTGACAAAAAGGCGGGGCGCGCCCGATCTTAGCGCGCCTGCGTCAGCATTGCCGAAAGGCTGGCCCGGTTGTCGATGCCCAGCTTGTGATAGATGGATTGCGTCTGGTTGCGCACCGTCGCCGGGGCCAACCCCAAAAGCCGCGCCACCTCTTTGTGGCTATGGCCATCTGACAGGGCGCGCGCCACCTCGCGCTCACGGGGGGACAGCATGTCGATGCAGGTCAGCCGCCGCAAGGTCAGCCGCCGCAGCCCCATGCCCTGAAAGCGCGGCGTGTCCTCTACCGTCACCACCAGATCGCGCTCGGGCAGAATATGCTGGCCGGGGCAGCCGATCAGCCGGGCCAGTTGTTCAGGCAGGTGATCGCCCGTCCAGCGCGGCCATATCTCGCCAAATTCCTCGCGCAGCGCCGAAAGGCCCAAAAGCCCAATCCCGTTTTCCGATGCCAAAATCGTCACCGTGCCCGGCCGGTCAGGGCGGCCCGGTTCGGCGTGGGTCAGTTTCATGGCCGCTGAAAGCTGATCCACCGCACATTGCAGGTAATCGCGCTCACCATCCGACCAGTTCTGCGCCGCCGCCCCCATCCGATAAGACGAAATGTAAAACGAAGCGTAATCGCCATAATGACCATTCATCGCCGTGGTCATCCGGCGCAGGCCGAACTTGTCGGAAAGGCTGGCCATGCCATCGGTCTGGCGGGCCTGTTTGCGGTCATAAATCGCCACGCGCCCAGGATTTTCAATCATATAGCGCGCCAAAAGATCCTGATGCGACATGGTGCGCCAATAGTCATAAAACCCGTCGGGCAGGTTCAGCGTGGCATTGGCGTATACTTCCACCCCCTCGGGGCGCAATTTGGCCCAGCCATACCAAGCCGCATCAAAGCCGATGGTCTTCGACAGCTCTGCCACCGCCCAGCGCGCCAAGCCTTCCGCATCTTCCTCGCGGGTGCGGTCGTTCATCTCGGTGATGAACCGAGAGAAGCTGGCAATGCCAAGGGCCATGCGCGTTTCCTGTTCCATGCAAGGCTAACGCCAAAGCTTTTCATCGCCTTTAAAGGCTGCGCCCGGCAATTCGCCTTCTCTCAGAAACGCATTCAACACGTTCCGCATGATTCGGGCCACGTTGTTTTCGCCGCCATGGCAGGGCAGAGCCTGGCTCCAGGCAATTGAGCCCGAGGCGAAACAGGCCCCATGCGCCGGCGTGGTGAAATAGATCATATCGCCGCGCACCTGCGCATCTTGTGTGCCGCCACGGCCGGGGAAAGCATAGGTCACTTCTTCGCTGACCAGCGGGTAATTGTCAGAATGCCCGATGGTCGAGGCCATCAGCATCGTATGCGGCGGCGTGCCAAGCCCCAGCTCATAACGGTCAAGCTCAATCCCCCCGGCGCCGCCGCCGGCAAGGCCGAAGTCCCCGATCAATTCCTCATCCCCGATGCCGTCGAAAATCCACGATACCCGGCGATGAAAGCTGTCTGGCATCCGCTCAAAGGGTTCCGAGGCATCCATGCCTTCGGTGGTAAAGCCAAGCCCCACGATCTTTTGCGGTGCCCGCCCCCGGTTGCGCCAAAGGCCCGATCGCTGCCCGGTGCAGGCAAGATAGCCCTCGCCGGGTTCGGCCTGCCATGCGCGCGAGCCCGAATCCAGTTTGCGCACCTCGATACAGGCCGGTTCCCCCGGCCGCGTGCCCGTAACCCAGTAATAGCCATTGCCGCCCAGATACATCACCCGCCCGCCCCCGGCCAAATAGGCTTCGGTCGCGTCCATCATCTGTGCGGAGTAATATTCGGGGTGGGTGCCATTCATCACGCAAGCATAGGGCTTCAGGCAATCCAGCCCCTCGGCGTGCAGGTCATGATCGGTAATAAGATCATAGGTATAGCCCGCATGTTCCAGCCACCAGATCAGCGACAGATCAGCCGGCAAGGCCCAAGGGAAATTCATCGCGGGCAGCCGGTAACGCGGGCGCAACGTGATGATCGGGCGCTTCCATGAGGAATAGCAGCACCCCGCACCATCAGTGTGATGGTCATAGGTTGAAAGCCCGAATTCCTCGAGCTTTTTATATTCCAGATCCTCGGCCACGATCACCGGGGTATGGGCAGTGATCGCCTGCGCGATGGGGGCTTCATAGCTCAGATGTTCGTTGCCATAGGCCAGATAGGTGAAGGTTGGCAAAAGCAAGGCCAGTTTCGCCTTGGGGGTTTTGGGCCGCACGATGAAGGGAATATTGTCTTCGGCCCCACCGCCCGAAACCTTCAGGCAATAGATGCCGGATTTCAGATCGTCCGGCAGGGCCAGGGAATGGGTCACATCCCAGGCACAATCGGTCATCGCGTCATCATGGTAATGCACGCCGCCAAAAGTTTCCGGCGCAAGGCGATAGCTTTCCTCGCCCTGCCAGTTAAAGCCGGTCATACAGCGCACCGGGCGGTTCACGCCCTGCATATGCAGCCCATGCGGCCCGGTGTCAGGGATCGTGTCACCCACACCTTCGCGGGCAAGGTTCGCGGTCGGATCCCAATAGGCCAAAAGACCATCGCGCGGCGGAACCGCCCCTTTGGCCAGCGCGGCGATTTCATCGCGCGAAAGCGGGCGGGTATATACCCCCGAACGGTCAATCTTGCCGTTGAACAAAAACGCACCGTAATGGCCCCTGACCGGATTATAGGCCGTGGCCGAAGCCAGTTTGAAATTTGCAGCGTCCTTGGTTGCCCCCGGCCCGTGGCGCAGGGTTTCGCGGATCCAACTGTCTCCCTCAAACGGCACCACGGTAGAAATCCGGCTGTTCCACTGGCTTACGCAATTGATGACGTGCAATTCCGCCTGTTTGCTGCCCGCATCATAGCTTGCCGCCACAAAATACCAGCAACGCGGCACAAGGGTGATTTCGGTGCGAATTTCGTCGCCGCCCGTGCCATCCCCCAACCACATCGCCACATGGCCGTCGGGGTCGATCCCCAGACCAAAGCCCTGTGATCCTTCAATATCCCAACGTCCCAGAATTTGCTGGCGCTCCGCCTTGGGCAAGGTTGGGAAGACATGGGCAAACAGGGTGAAACTGGCCAGCCCGTCCAGACGCCCCTGCGGGTCATCGGCGCGGGCAAAACTGCCAACTTGGGTGAACTGGCGCTTCACCTTCAGGGTCTTGGGAAGATCAATCGCAACGTCTTCCTCCAGATAGCCCGGCCCCTCGGGGTTTTCATCGCCATGCAGCACCCGCACCAGCCGGGCGGAAACCTCATCGCGGCCTTCAACCGAGATCATGAAATCCACACGGTGCCCCGCGCGGGCGGCCAAAGGATCGGCATAGCCGAAAATGCGCGTATCGGTCATGTCACGCTTCCATCAGGTCATTGACACGCAACAAAAATACCGCGTGATAGGCTTCGTTGATGTCGTGATACACCCGGTCATCCACCAGACGCGGCGGCGCACCACGGGTGCCGGAAAAGGCCACGATCTTATAGGCGTGAAAGGCCTCTGGCTGGCGCATGATAGCATATTTATCCGCCACCTCGCCGCGCCGGAAATAGTTCAGCACACGGGCCAACCCATCGGAATGATGGCCCAAGGGATTGCGGCGATGTTCCTCAATCAACTCGGGCGTGATCAGCGCCTTCAGCCGGTCGCGCAGGCGTTTTTGAAAGCGGCGATAGTAGATTTCCTGCTTGTCCGCGATTTCGATGGCTTCTTCGGGCATTACCTCACCCCCTTTTTCGGTGCGGCGCGCGCGCGCCTCGGATTTCTTGCGGTTACGCCAGCCGCGGAATTGCGCACGCGCACCTGACAACCCATTGTGCAAAAACAGCGTCACCCCCAGCATGATGGCGGCCACCAGCAGAATGCGAACCGGACCAAGGCCAAGCAGCCCCTTGTCGATCAGAACCACAATCGCCGTGCCGATCACCGCCCCTTCGCTGCGGCCAAGCCCCCCGATCACAATCATCGCGAACAGCAGCATCAACTGATCAAGGCTGAACACCTGCGGCGAGATAGAGCCGTAAAACTGTGCATAAAACGCCCCGATCACGCCCAGCCCCGCCGATGAAATCAGAAAGACATCAAGCCGCGCGCGGCGATAGTCGATGCCCGTGGCCTCGGCAAAGGCCTCATCCTCGCGCGCGGTTTGCAACAGCATTCCCAGCCGTTCAGAATTGACAATGCGAAAGGTCAAAAGCGCCAAGAGCAAGATCACAAAGGCCCCGGCAAAGCCCAGTAAAAGCCCCGGTCGCTGCAATTGCCAATCGGCCGGAATAAAGCTGCCAACATTGTTGATAGAGCCATTGGCAACCGTCAACGCCTTGAGCTGTTGCACAAAAACCCGGCAAATCTCGGCAAAACCCATGGTCAAAAGCGCGTAGTAAAGCCCATCAAGCCGGGTAGAGGGCAGCGCCAGAAGGCCGCCAATTACCAGCCCAGCCAGCCCCCCCGCCACAAACATCAAGGGCCATGGCAGCCCCAGATAAACATTCAGCGCCGCGCTGACATAGGCCCCGATCCCCACGATGGCCAAAGTCGCAAGCGAGAAAATCCCCGCCGTGCCAATGATCAGCGTCCACAAGACATTGATCGCGGAAAAGATGCAGAAAATCGCGGCAATCGTCAGCATCGGGTTTGACAGGAAAGGCGCGGTCCCGGCCAGCGCGACCAGCCCGATCGCCCACCACAGCGGGCGCTTGTCGGCCAGCAACCGCTCTTGCTCCAGCGTTTTCGCGTTCAGGCGGCTTCGCCATTTGAACCAGTGGCGGCGCGTAAAGGGCAGGCGGCGGCGGTTCAGCGGCGCATCGCCCGCCGGGTGCAGTATCAATTCGGTCGGGCGCTGGCCGATCTCGTAGAACTTTTTTTCACTCATTTGCGGGCCTCATCCAGCAAACCGCCAATCCCGCGCGGGCGTAGGATGAGAACGGTGATGATGAAGACAAAGGTGGCAAACAGCACATAGCGTTGTCCAAGGAAGGGCAGCGCGCCCACCACCGCCTCAAGAAAACCGATGATGACCGCCCCTGCCACCGCGCCGGGAACCGAGCCTAGCCCGCCCAGAAGCGCAATCGTCAGCCCCTTGATCAGCGGCATGGTGCCAGATGTCGGGGAAACGAAAATCGACTGGCTCAGCAAAATCGCCGCCAACCCCGCCAAAGCCCCGGTCAGCATAGAAACCGGCAGCGCCGTCCAGCGCACCGATATGCCCGACAAAACCGCCCCTTCGGGGTTTTGCATCATGGCGCGGATTTCCAGCCCTTTGCGGCTGACCCGCAGCCAGAACAGCACCAGCCCAAGGATCACCGCCGTCGCGACAACCGCCCCGATCTGGTCATAACGCGGCGCGACAAAGCCCAGATCCAGCTTGCCCGTGCCAAAAATCTTCGGCAGGTTTTTCTGCTTTGGCCCGAAATACCAAAGCAGCCCCTGCACCGTGGCCAGATTGATCGCCAGGGTCACGATCAGGCTGCGCACGGGGAAATTCGGTTTATCGTGGATGGGAAGGAAGGCCAAAAGATAGATCAGCGCGCCAAAGGCCGCCCCCACCCCCGCCCCGGCCGCCAAAGTGACCCCCGCCATCGCGGCCGTGCCCAGTGCCGTTTTGCCAAAAGCGGCCAAAATCAGGGGTTTCATCGCCGCCGCAGCAGCCCATGCCGCATAGCCAGACACGGCGAAACTGGCGCCATGCGCCATATTGATCATGCCAACCGATGACCACAAAAGCGAAATGCCAATCGCCATCAGCCCATAGATCGCGGCAAGGTTCAGGCCATGTATGAATGTGACGCCCAAATCCATCAGCGCGGCCCCTTCATTGCAAACTCACATGGCCGACATCGCCGCGGATGCGGCCGGCGTGCATCCCCACCATCCGATCGACCCGCCCCGACAAAAGCGCCACGTTCTGTTCGGCAATCACCATGGCGCGGCCATCTTTGGGCAGGGCGAAAAGCGCCTCGATCACCGAGGCGCTGATCTTTGGCGCAAGGCCCAGCGATGGCTCGTCGATCAGGTAAAGCGATGCCTCCACCATCAGCGCGCGACCAACCGAAACCATCCGCCGTTCGCCCCCCGAAAGCCGGCCCACCAGCGCGTGTTCCAATTTGCGCAGGGGCGGGAAAATATCGAACACCATGTCGCGGCGCGCCTTGCGGTCTTTCCACGCCTTCGGCGTATAGGCGCCGCAATCCAGATGTTGCGCCACGCTCAAACCCGGAAAAATCGCGTCGCCCTGCGGTGTCATGGCCAACCCCGCGCGCACGATGGCGGGCGTTTTGCGCCCCGGCCCGGTGCTACGGTTGCCGCCAATTTCCCGCCCGTTCAACAAGATCGACCCAGACTGCCAGCCCACCAAACTGGAAATCGCGCGAAAAAGCGTGGTCTTGCCGTGGCCGTTCAAACCGACAAGACCAACCCGTTCCCCCTCGCTTACCTTGAAATCAATCTCATGCAGCACCCGCAGCGGGCCATAGCCCGCCGTCAGCCCGGTGATTTTCAAGACCTCAGCCATGGGCCGGTTCCTCGAAATAGGCCGCCAGAACCCGCGGTTTTTCAAACACTTCGCGCGGGGTTCCGGTAGCAATCACCTCGCCCATGTCCAAGACCACCGCCCGGTCGGCAATGGCCGAAAGCAGCTCCAGCCGGTGCTCAATCAGGATCGCCGCAATGTGATATTCATCGACCAGACGGCGGATAATCAGATCCAGCTCGTCGATTTCCGAATTGATAAGCCCCGAGGCTGGCTCATCCAGCAACAAAACCTTGGGGCGGCGCAGCAACAGGCAGGCCAGCAACAGCTTGCGCCGGTCAAACGTGTCCAGACTGCCCGCCAGCCGGTCCCATGGCTGGCGCAGATTGGCCAGATGGCAGGCCCATTCCGCCTCCATCCGGGTTTTATAGGGCTTATAGGCATAGCGCGCGGCGCGCAGGCTTTCGCCAATGGTCAGGGCGCCCGGCACCACCGGGCTTTGATAGGTGCGCGCAAGGCCGGCACGGGCGCGGTCATGCACCGCCATGGTGGTGATCTCGACCCCCTCCATGAAAACCGCCCCCGCGCCGGCCTTGTAACGCCCGCAGAGAATTTCGAACAAAGAGGTCTTGCCAGCCCCGTTCGGGCCGACAAGACCAAGCACCTCTCCCGGGGAGACAGAGAGGGAAACATCCCGAAGGATCGCCCGGCCACCGAAGGAAATACCCACCCCCCGGCAGCCGAAGATGCCGTCTTGCACCGCCATGATCGCCCCCCGAACCCCGCCTTACGTCCCCTGCCTTACATCCATGGCGCGGGGCGCAGGGCGCTTTCGGCAAAGGCCGCTGGCGAGATGATCTTGTGTTCGCCATCTTGGACCTGAAAGATCAGATGCGCCTGACCGCCCTCGGGATCATCCGTCATATTCGGATAAGACGTGCCCGAGTTGGTTTCATTGTCAAAGCTGTAAAGCCCGCAAACCCCGCGGTGGCGGATCGCCTTGATCGCCTTGCCCACCCCGTCAAAATCTGCCGGGTCAACTGCTGCCCAAGCCGCGGCAAGGATATGCACGCTGTCATAGCCCGATCCGGTGTAAACCATGCCCATCGTGCCGGGATACTTCGCCTGATAGGCCGCACGGAAGGCCGCGCCCTTTTCATCAGCATAGGTGCCAATGACCGAACCCCAGACAAAGCCTTCGGCGGCATCGCCCGCCAGATCCAGAAACTCGGGCTGCGACGGCCCGTATTGCAGATAGACCAGACTGCCCGGAACCGGGTCCAGCACATAGGTGCTGGCGAATGAAGCAAGTTCGGCCGCAACCCAGTGGTCAATCATGATGACCCCGGCATCCTGTTCCTTCAACGCCTGAATGACGGGCGACCAATCCTGCACCGGGAACTGAATATCCGTCACCGCACCCAGTTCCCATTGCCCGGCCGAGGCCGCGATGGCCTCTTGCGTGGCCTTGGAAATCACCTGCGTATAGCCGATCTGCTCTTGCACGATATGCACGCGATTGTTCTTCGGCTCCCATCCCGCCGCCTTGGCATCCGACAAATAGCGGATCAGCCCAGCGCCATACCATGTTTCAGCCACGTCAATGTGAAAGACATTGCGATATTTCTGCGGATCAGACTTGATCAGATCCAGCGTTGCCTGACTGGTGTTGCCGTTCAGATAGGGCGTCCCGGTCACGGCGGCCACATCCATCGCCGGCTGCGGGATAATGGCAAAAGACTGCGCCAGCGCATGAACACCCTGTTCGGTCAGGTTTTGATAAGCGGCCACCGTGCCTTCGGGGGTCAACAGGTCAATATCGACAACCCGGATTTCCAGCATCCGGCCATTCACCCCTCCGGCGGCATTGATTTCCTCAACCGCCATGGTGACACCATTCAGCCAATCTTGCTGATCGGCCACCCCAACGGGGCCAGATTGCGCGGTCGGAACGCCGATCAAGATCGGTTCGGCGGCAAAGGCGGGCGCGCTGATCGAAGCCGCAGCAATTGTCGCGGCAGAGGTCAGAAGAAAACGACGACGGTCGATGCTAATCATGTATTCCTCCCTTGGTGTTTTTTCCAAGGGAAGGCGAAACGGGCAAAGCTGTCCATGGTGCAAATGCACTAGGCAGGCCCGGTGGCCCGCCGCAATACCGGCATATGGGGAAAAGGGTGAGAGGCTGACAACGACCCAAGTGGGGCTCGTTACGGCTGCTTCCTTCCGGACCTGACCGGGTTGGCGAGGCACCTGCCCGCGCCAACCTCTCAATCCGGCATATAGGCAGCTTTTGCAGAACGCGCAAGGGCGCTGGTCGTTTTCGGGCAAGCCGGGGCCGGGTCATGGCCCTATCCATGGCGACGAAAGGAATTCCGATGCCGTCATTCGCCACCCGCAACCCCCAGGCCTTTGGCCTGATCGTCACCTTTCTGGGGGTGGCTTTCTTCTTTCCCGATGCGCTGGTGGTGCGCCTGATCGCCGCCGACACCATGACCATCGCCGTCTGGCGCGGGCTGGCGGCGGCCATTTCCACGCTGGCTTTTGTGGCCCTGTTCAACCGCAGCGCATGGGCGGGGTTTTCCGCCCTGCTGACCTTGCCCGCATTGGCCATGATTGCCTTGCAGGGCTTCGGCTCCATCTTCTTTCTGGCGTCGCTGCAATATACTTCGGTTGCGAATTGCCTGCTGATTCTGGCCACCGCCCCCTTTCTGGCTGCCATCTTTTCGCGGGTCTTCCTGCACGAAACCATTGATGCCGCCACCGGCTTTGCTATTGCCGCGGTGTTTGCCGGCGTTTTGGTGATTGCCTCAGGCTCGCTTGGCGGCGGCACGCTGTGGGGTGATGCGCTGTCCTTTCTGAACGCGCTGACGATTGCGGGCTATTATGTGGTGCTGCGCAAGGCCCGCAGCGAAAACCTTATCATCCCCATCGCGCTTGGCTATCTTTGCACCAGCCTTATCGCGCTGCCCATCGCGCCCATGGCCGAACTGGGCACCGGCCAATGGGGGCTGATCGCCCTGTCGGGTGGGGTGATTTTGGCAGGCGGCGTCGGGCTATTGCAGCTTGGCCCGCGCTATCTGCCCGCCCCCGAGGTTTCGATGATCTCGATGCTGGAAATCGTGGTCGGGCCGCTTCTGGTCTGGTGGGTCTTGGGCGAAAACCCCGGCCAGGCCACGCTGACCGGCGGGGTGATCATCCTTTTGGCCATTTTGACCCATGCCTTTTGGCAATTGCGCCATCTGCGGGCCAAAGCGGTTTAACGCCGAGGATTTCGGCGGCGGGTAATTCCCCGCTTCTGCTTGGTTGCATTTCGCCTTTACCCGCCGCATAACCCATGGCGCAGCTGCAGGGGTGCCCGATGAACTATCTGGATTTCGAAAAACCGCTCGCCCAGATCGAAGGCAAGGCCGAAGAGCTGCGCGCCATGGGGCGTGCCAACCCGGCCATGGACATCGCCAAAGAGGCCGAGGCGCTGGACCGCAAGTCCGAGACCCTGTTGAAAGACCTTTATAAATCCCTGTCGCCTTGGCAAAAATGCCAAGTGGCGCGGCACCCCGACCGCCCCCATACCAAAGATTATATCGAAGGGCTGTTCAGCGAATTCACCCCGCTTGCCGGGGATCGCGGCTTTGCCGACGACCATGCGGTGATGGGCGGTCTTGCGCGGTTCAACGACCAGCCCGTTATGGTGATTGGCCATGAAAAGGGGCATGACACCAAATCGCGCATCGAACGCAATTTCGGCATGGCGCGCCCCGAGGGTTATCGCAAGGCCGTGCGGCTGATGGATATGGCCGATCGTTTCAACCTGCCGGTCATCACGTTGATCGACACCCCCGGCGCCTATCCCGGCAAGGGCGCCGAAGAACGCGGCCAAGCCGAAGCGATTGCGCGCTCCACCGCGAAATGCCTTGAAATCGGCGTGCCGCTTTTGTCCATCGTGGTGGGCGAAGGTGGATCGGGCGGCGCTGTGGCCTTTGCCACCGCAAACCGCATCGCCATGCTGGAACATTCGGTCTATTCGGTGATCTCGCCCGAAGGCTGCGCCTCGATCCTGTGGAAAGACGCCGAAAAGATGCGCGAAGCGGCCGAAGCCCTGCGTTTGACCGCACAAGACCTGCAAAAGCTGGGTGTGATCGACCGCATCATCAAAGAACCCGCCGGCGGCGCCCAGCGCGGCCGCAAGGATACGGTCGATGCTGTCGGCAAGGCGATTGAGGCAATGCTGGCTGAAATGTCCGGCAAAAAGCGCGCCGAAATCATCAAGGACCGCCGGCAGAAATTCCTTGAAATGGGGGCCAAAGGGCTGGCGGCCTGACCGGTCGCCGCCTTACCTTCAGCCTTGTAAAGCCCACGGAAATCTCAGGACGAGAAGCGGGCAGCCGCCCGATGAGGGAAGGCTACCACCAGCCCAGATGCGCACGCCCTGCCCGCGCGCGGTCATAGTCCGCGCCGTCAATCTCGCCCTTTGACGCCTCCTCCAGCATCTGCCCGACCGAGGGCAGACCCGCCGAACAATCGCCCGCCGTCCAAAGCGCCGATCGCTGCAAGGCCCGCGCGCATTGGCTGTAAACCTCGGCCACCCTTATCACCATCACAGTGCGCGGGTGGCTGCCATCGCGGTCAAACCGCGCGCAAAGGCCCGTATCCGCAGTCAAGCGCGCGGTGCCATTGACCCGCACCGAGGTGGATGAGCCGGGCACCAGGAAATAAAGGCTCACCCGCCCATCCCGCACGATATTGCGCAAGCTGTCGATCCGCTCATTGCCCTTCCAGTCGGGCATGACAAGCGTCTCGTCGTCCTCGACCACCACAACCGGGCCACGGTCTCCGCGCGGGCTGCCATCTGTGCCTTCGGGGCCAACGGTAGACAGCACGCAAAATCGCGACGCCTCAATGAAAGCCCGATAGGCAGGCGTCAGCCGCACGGTCTGCTTTTTCAGCGCCGGAGCCGAGGGCGCGCCATAATGGCTGTGCAGATCGGCAAGGTTCGTGATCCAATCCATCAGCGCGCCTTTGCCTTCTTCGGTTTCGGCGTGGGGGTGTCGCGTTCGACCTGCCGCAGAACCGCGGCGCAAAGATCGGGGTCGTCCAGCACCTCTGAGCCCACGATATAATCCTTTGATCCCGGATAGGCCGGCCCGCGCATCGTATCGGGCAGCATGGCCAGCGCGCCGGGAGTAGGCTTAATGAAAAGCGTATCGTCGCAGACAAAGGCCACGGTCTTGCCGCCAAGATAAAGCGCATATTCGCCAAACATCTTGCGGCTGGTCAAGGGCAGCGCCGACAGCGTGTCCAACATATGCGCGATGGTGCTGGCCTGCGTCGCCATCAGCCTTTGAACCCCGCTTCGGCCATCAACCGGTTTGAGCTTTCTTCTACCACAGTCTCAACCCGCGCCATGAATTCGGGCACGCGCAGCCCCGGTTCGATCCGGGGCAGGAATTCAATCACCGCCACGCCCGGCTTGCGCAAAATGCTGCGCTTTGGCCAAAAGACACCCACATTGGTGCCAACCGGCACGCAGGGCTGGCCAAGCTGTTCATACAAAAGCCCCGATCCCACCTTGTAAGGCTTATCCACCCCCGGCGGCACCCGCGTGCCTTGGGGATAGATGATAAGCTGGCCGGGAAACGCCGTGCCCGCCTGCACCGCCGCCTTCATCTTGGCAATCGCCGCGCCACGCTTGCCCCTATCCACCGGCACGCAACCGATACGCAGGGCATATTGGCCAAGAAACGGCGTCCACATCAGTTCACGTTTCATGATGAACTTGCCGCGCGGCACGGCGTTATAGATCGCGATGATGTCGAGAAAGCTTTGATGCTTGGCCGCGATCACCACCTCATCGGTCGGGGGCGTGCCACGCACTTCGGTTTTCAGCCCGCATAACACCCGCAAAGACCAGATCACCCAGGCGCAATACACATGGCAGGTCAGCACCGCCGCCTTGCGCGAAAACAGCGCGAACGGGGCGAAGGCAATCGAAATGACAGCCATGGCCAGATACATCTGGATAACGAAGATCAGCGACAGCACCCAGCGAATGGCCAGCATGTCAGGTCAACTCCCGTAGTTTGCGAAAGGCCGCCGCGCGGGTGGCCAGAAAGGCCACAGCGGCGGCCAAAGGTGGCAGTGCAAAAGGCCATAGCCAACCAAGGCCCTGAAAGCCAAGCCCTGTCAGAAAACCGCCCGCATCTTGCGCCGAAGGCAAAAGCGCCACGCCAATCATCCCGGCCAGCGCGCCCAAGCCCGCGCCCCCCGCCGCGCGCAGGGTAAAACGGCGCACGAAGGCGCGGGCAATATAGGCATCGCGCGCGCCCACAAGGCGCAGCACCTTGATAACCTGCGCATTGGCGGCAAGCGCGGCATTGGCGGCAAGCGTTATCATCGCCGCCATCGCCCCGCCAATCAGCCCGATCGACAAAAGCCCCAACAACCGCAGCCGCGATGCCGCAACCGCCATCGGTTCGCGCCAGCGGGTGTGATCGTCCAGCACCGCGCCGGGCGCCTCGGCCGCCAGACGTTGGCGCAAACCCGTGCCATCATAGCCAGAGCCATATTCCACCACCTCGATCAGCCGCGGCAAAGGCAAGGCTTCCACCGGCAGATCAGGGCCGAACCACGGCTCCAGCAAGGCGCGCTGTTCATCCTGGCTCAGCGCACGGGCGCTGGCGATACCGGGGGTGGTGGACAACACTTCCAACACCGCCGTCACCTGCCGGTCAATCTGGTCTTCGGGGGCCGAAAGCCGCACCGTCGCCGTGCGCTCCAACGCCCCGGCCCAACGATCAGCCAACCGCCCCGCAGCCAATGACAGGGCCAGCGCGAATACGGCCAGAAACGTCATGGCCCCGGCGGTAAAGCCGGTCAGCCACGCGGTATGGCCCGAAGGAGGCACAACCCGGTCGCCCTGCTCGGCCGGGATCAGGCGGGAAAGAAAGCCGTTCAGCGCACGCATCACAGATCTGCCCCCGCCAGTTGCACCCGCCGCTTGGCAATCCGCAAAACCCGTGCGGGCACCTGTGCCTTTGCCTGCCGGATCAGGTTCAGATCATGCGTCGCGACCAGCACCGTCTTGCCCATGCGGTTCAACTCTACCAACAGCGTCAAAAGCCGCAGCGACATATCCCAGTCAAGATTTCCCGTCGGTTCATCGGCCAAAATCACATCCGGCCCCATGATCACCGCCCGCGCCAAAGCTGCGCGCTGCCGCTCCCCCCCCGAAAGCGAAGGCGGCAAGGCCCCGGCCAGCCGGTCAAGACCAACCCAAGCCAGAAGATCGGCCAGATCGCCCGCGGCCCCGCGCCGCCCAGCTACCGCCAACGGCAATTCGACATTTGCGCCCAGCGGAAGATGGTCAAGGAACTGGCAATCCTGATGCACCACCCCAATGCGCCGCCGCGTCAGCGCCACATCATCGCGGTCCATCCCATGCACATCGCGGTCAAACAGCGTGACATGGCCCGCCGTGGGCAGCAACTCGCCATAACACAGTTTCAGAAAGGTGGTTTTGCCCGCGCCCGAAGGCCCGGTCAAGAAATGGAAAGACCCCGGCGCAAGCCGCAGGGAAATCTCTGACAGCAGTTCTCCCCCGCCGTAGTTATACGCCACATTTTCAAAGGCAATCACGAAAGCGCGTCCTTGCTGCACAGGTTTCAGGCGCGATATTCACCCATGGGCGCGGCGGTTTCAATCGACAGGATTCCCGAATTGGTCACAAAGGCTTGGATAAGACCGATATCGTTGCTACAACACACATAACTTTTTCTCTCTGGTGGTCGGATGGTATCCAATGCGCCTTGTCTGTCCAAATTGTGACGCTGAATACGAGGTAGACGCATCGGCCATCCCCGAGACCGGGCGCGATGTGCAATGTTCCAATTGTGGGCACGCCTGGTTTCAGAATTCGCCGGCGGTAGAGGAAGAAATCGCGGCCGAAGCCGCGCTTTTCGACCCACCCCCGCCTGAAACGCCCCCTGCCCCATCCGAAGCGGCGCCTTCAGACGCCCCTGATGACGCAGAGCCACCTTCGGCGCCGCGCGCCATTGACGACAGCATTCTTGCGGTATTGCGCGAAGAAGCGGCGCGCGAAACCAGCGCCCGCCGCGCTGAGGCCCCGCCGATCGAAACCCAAGACGAACTTGGCCTGACCGGCTATGCCCAGGCTGCCGCAAGCGCCGTTGCGCCCGATCTGGCCAAGGCCGTCGCCGCCACCCTTGCCGCCCCCGATGACACCGAAGCGCAAGACCCGGTTGCCCAGCGCATCACCCGGCTGAAAGGCGAAGCACCGCCCGCCGCAAAACCCCAGTCGCGCCGCGAGATGTTGCCCGAGATTGACGAGATCAACACCACCCTGCGTGCCAGCTCTGAACGCCGTTCAGGCGAGGCGGGGGCCGTCGCCGCGGGTCTTTCGGCCAAGGGCGCATCGGGTTTCCGCACAGGCTTTAGCGTGATGATCCTCATCGCTTTGGGCATTGTCGCGCTTTACATCATGGCCCCCAAGATTGCCGAGCAAATCCCGGCCGCCAAAGCCGCGCTTGATGGTTTTGTTGCCGCGGTCGATGCCGCGCGGGCATGGCTGGACGCCACATTGCGCGCTGCAACCGGGGCGATTGGCGGCAAAGCATCCTGAAACGCCCGCACTAAAGCGCCGGGTTTACCAGCGTTTCAGCGCGTCTTCGTCGCTGTCCTTGGCCGCAACCCATTCGGCCCCATCCGCACCGATTTCCTTTTTCCAGAACGGTGCGCGCGATTTCAGATAATCCATCAGAAACTCGGCGGCGGCAAAGGCATCGGCGCGATGCGGGGCGGCGGTGGCCACCATCATGATCGGCGCGCCCCCCTTCAACACGCCAAAGCGATGGATCACCAGCGCGTCGATCAGCGACCAGCGCGCCCGCGCCTGTTCCATGATCGCGGCAATCGCGCGTTCGGTCATGCCGGGGTAATGTTCGATCTCCATCGCGGCAAGCTGGCCGCCATTGTCGCGCACAAGCCCGGTAAAGGTAACAACCGCCCCCGCGCCGGGCAATTCGGCGGCGAAACGGTTCGCTTCGGCCCCCAGATCAAAGGCCGCCTCTTGCACGACAAGACGCATCCGGGCGGCCATGGTCAGCCCCCCGTCATTGGCGGAAAAAACGCCACCTCGCGCACACCGGCCAAAGGTGCGGCAAAATCAGCCAGTTCCTGATCCAGCGCCACCCGCAGGCTGGTCTTGTCGGCAAAGGCCAGCGCATGGCCTTCTGAACGCGCTTCAAGTTCGGCCACCAGATCAGCCACCGTGGCAGCCGTGCTTTCCAGCCTTTCACGATTGGTGCCGATACGTTCGCGCAGCCAGGCAAAGTAAAGAATGTCGATCATGGCTCATCCCGCAAGAAGGGCAGCGATTTGCGGAAATATTCCCAGCCGGTCATGGCAGTAAGAACCGCCGCGATCCACATCAGGATCAGCCCGACATCCCCCGCAAGCGAGGCACAATCGCGTTTGCCACAAGCGCGGATCGGGTCGGCCAGCCCCGCTGTCACCGCCTCGGTATATTGTTCGGGCGTCATGCCCTTCATGGCCACGCCGTTCAGATATTCCAGCCCGGTGCCCAGAAACATCACCGCAATCGCCGCCATCTGTGCCGTGGTCTTCCACTTGGCCAATTGCGTCACCCGCAGCGTTCCGGCCGAGGCCCCCAGATATTCGCGCAGACCCGAGATAAACACCTCGCGAAAAAGGATTACCGTTGCGGGAAGAATCAACCAGGGGTTCATGCCGTTATAGCCGCTGATCACCATGATCGCGATCACGACCATGGCCTTGTCGGCAATCGGGTCCAGCATGGCGCCGAATTTGGATTCCTGCTTCCATAGCCGGGCGAGATAGCCATCAAACCAATCGGTTATCGCCGCCAGCACGAAAAGCGTCAGCGCAAACCAATCCGCCCAAGGGCGGTGAAAATACAGAAACATCACCGCAACTCCGGGCGCAGCCAGAAGGCGCAGAACTGTCAAAGAGTTGGGCAGGTTCCAGATCATGCGCCAAGTGTTAGCGAAAGCCGGGCGCGGGGGGAAGGGCCATGCTTGCGCTAAAACATAGCCAAATCGCGCCTTTTCGCCCCACGGTCAAAAGACCATGAACGCCGCCGCCGTCAGCGGCACGCTGCTGTGAACCAAGGCAAAGCGGACCGGGGCCTGGCCGCCCGCCCCATCGGCATCAAAGTATAGCGCCCCGTTCGCCGGATTCCACAGCACGCGGTCATTTGCATCTTCAACCCCAAGCGCCAGATTCTTGAACTGCCCCGCCGCCAGCCTGCCATTCGCCAAACCCGTGAAAACCGCGTTTTCCAGATAAAGCCGGTCTTCCCCGACCACAAAGTCATTGACCCGATCCACATCGCGGCCGATGGCGGTATCAAAGATGAAGCGGTCGGCACCGGCCCCGCCGGTCAATTGGTCGGCCCCCAATCCGCCGCGCAATTTGTCAGCCCCCGCATCGCCAAAAAGCTGATCCGCACCGCCATCTCCGCGCAAAGCATCGTCCCCGGCACCACCATAAATGAGGTCGCCATAGGTGCCGCCCAGCACAATGTCATTGCCCGCCTCGCCCGACAGGCTGTCAATGCCGCTGCCGCCATTGATCCGGTCATCGCCGCCCCGGCCAAAAATTTCATCCGCGCCGGCCCAACCGTTCAGGCTGTTGGCCAGATCATTGCCGATGATCCCATCGGTATAATTGCTGCCATGGACGTTTTCGATATTCAGCAGGAAATCCCGCGCGACCGCCATGGAAACCTCGGTCAGGTCCAGTGTGACATAGGCCGAAAAGGCGCTATTGGGGTCTGACGGGTTAACGGCCCGGCTTAGATCAACGCTGACAAAAACCGGAAATTGCGTCGGATCAGAAGGGTTTTGCGCGACGAAACGGTAATCCACCCAGTCATTTCCAGCGCCGCCATCCATCAGATTGAAACCGCCCGCCGCCGTCATTGCATCATCACCGACCCCGCCATAAAGGCTGTCATCGCCATAACGCGCATCCGGGCGCAGGGCGTAATCGTCATCGCCAACCAAGGTGTCATTGCCGCCCCAACCTGTCAGCCGGTCACCCCAATCGCCGCCGCGCAAAATGTCATTGCCCTCTGCCGCGGTAATCACATCGCTGCCCGCGCCGCCCCGCAAAATATCTTGCCCGCCATTTCCCCAGATCTGATCGTCCATCGTGCTGCCGTCGATGGTGTCATTGCCCGCGCTGCCATTCAGCGCGATCAGATCAAATTCGCCCGACCAGTTGTTCCAACCAACGAAATTCACCCCCGAAAGGTTCATCACATGCGCCCCGGCGGCCATATCCACCCGCAAAGCATCGCGGTTGGACGAGCCGGCAATGATGGTTTGCACCGGCCCGCTGCCCCCCACCTGGTTTGAGTTCAGCACGATCTGCCCCCAGGTGATACGGATGGCTTCGATGTTCAGAAGGTTCACGCCGGTATAAAATACCGGCACCGGCAGGCTGATCCCCGTCGAATACGTGCCCGTCAGCGCCCAGGTATCAAAATCGGCCCCGCCATCAATGTAATCGCCCGCCGTATAGCCCACGATCACATCATTGCCCGCCCCGCCATAAAGATCATCCGCCCCCTCGCCGCCATTCAGCGTGTCATCGCCGGTATTGCCATAAAGCGCATCAGACCCGCCCAGTCCCGCAAGCGAATCATTGCCGGCAAACCCATCCAGAACCTCGGTGCCGGAATTGCCGGTCAGC
>Ga0172373_10003315_pt1 | contig 23658 bp, 20 predicted proteins | sample Lak10m_2_FD_114546 | JGI IMG/M metagenome (GOLD analysis project Ga0172373, IMG submission 114546) | Freshwater microbial communities from Kabuno Bay, South-Kivu, Congo - kab_092012_10m | ecosystem: Environmental > Aquatic > Freshwater > Lake | place: Democratic Republic of the Congo...
ATTGCAGAAATCGACAAATTGCCCATCCCTTCTGTTGATGAGAGGCCAGTTCTCTTATTTCTTCCTGAACACGAATGGCACGAGTTGGGTTTATTATTCTATCAATATTTATTGCGAAAAAATGGTGTAAGTACCTTCTATTTAGGTCAGAGCTTACCGTACGATTCTTTGGTGAAATCAATAAACTTATTGAATCCAAGAGTAATTATTAGTTCATGGCTAACTGCTGTTGACGAGTCGTTTATCCGAAATTATTTTGAAAAACTGCAGAAGGATGCTCCGAGTTCTCTTCTATGTTCAGGTGGAGCCCAAATTAAAGTACACCTTAAAAAGTTACCAAAATGCGTTGTTCCTATTGAAAAAGCAGTAGAAGTTCTTCAGTTGGTTCGCTAAATCACAACATTTATAATTTTACCTGGGACAATGATGCATTTCTTAGGTTCTTTTCCTTCTAACCATTTTACAGTATCATGGTGGGCCAAAGTAGCATCTTGAATTTGTTGAACTGAAAAATCCATGGGCAAGTTCAATTTGAAACGCATTTTTCCATTAAAAGAAACAGGATAGTCATAAGACGATTCTACTAATTGGCTAGCATCAAAAGTGGGGTACGTTGCATTCAATAAAGATCCCGCTTCATTTCCTAGTTTCTCCCAAATCTCTTCTGTGATGTGCGGTGCATACGGTGCCATCAAAATGGTTAATTGTTCCAATACATAACGATTTGAACATTTTTGATCAGACAATTCATTTACACAAATCATGAAACTTGATACACCCGTATTAAACGAAAACCTATCAAGATCATCTCTCAATTTTTTAATGGTTTTGTGAAGAGATTTCATTGCTTCCTTTGAAGGTTCTGCATCTGAAACTTGAAAAGTTCCGTTCGCATGAAACAAACGCCAATACTTCTTCAAAAAGCTATGGACTCCGGTGATTCCTTTTGTATCCCAAGGTTTTGTCTGCTCTAGAGGACCTAAAAACATTTCGTACATCCGTAGGGTATCAGCTCCAAATTTCTCTACCAGCTCATCAGGAGTTTGGACATTATATTTCGACTTTGACATTTTCTCAACTTCAAAACCACATGTATAAGTTCCATCGTCCTCACAGATAAATGCTGCATCTGCGTATTCTGGTCGCCATTTACGAAACGCAACCATGTCCAATTTATCATTATCAACCAAAGAAATATCGACATGAATAGGCACACAATTATGCTGATCCTTTAATGAGTAGGTAACAAATTTATTTTCTCCAATTACTAAATAAACAAAGCTACTTCTACCTAAAATCATCCCTTGATTGATCATCTTCTTAAAGGGCTCCTCGAAAGGCACATACCCTCTATCAAAAAGAAACTTGGTCCAAAAACGAGCATAGAGCAAATGACCGGTAGCGTGTTCTGATCCTCCAATATATAGATCCACATTTTGCCAATATTCTACTTTATCTTTCCCTACAAATTCAGTTGAATTTTGAGGATCCAAATAGCGTAAAAAATACCAAGAACTTCCTGCCCAACCCGGCATAGTTGAGAGTTCGTATTCATAATTATTTTTATGTTTCCAATCTTCTGCACGTGCTAGTGGAGGCTCACCATCTTCCGTAGGTAAATATTTATCCACTTCTGGCAAATTCAAGGGTAATTCATTTTCTTCTAAAGCGAATGGAGTATCGTTGTTGTAAAAAATTGGAATGGGTTCTCCCCAGTAACGCTGTCGGCCAAAAACTGCATCTCGCAAACGATAATTTACACGTCCCTTACCAACCTTGTGATTTGTAATTTCTGAAATAACTTTTGAAATAGCCTCCTTAACCGGTAATCCATTTAAAAAATCTGAATTCATCAATTTCCCCTCTTTTTCCGTCCACGCTGCTATTTCGATATCGTGAGTTTCATTAGATGGAAGAATAACTTGTCTGCGCGGAATATTAAAATGCTTGGCAAACTTAAAATCGCGTTCGTCATGCGCTGGAACCGCCATCACAGCACCTGTGCCATAACCAACCAACACATAATCGCCGATCCATATCGGAATTGGTTCTTTTGTAAATGGATGTTCGACGTAGGAACCAGTAAACACTCCGCTTATGGTGTTGACATCTGCCTGACGTTCTCTTTCACTTCGATTTTTTGCTTTTTCGACGTAAGTGGTAACAGCATCTATCTGCGCTTTAGTAGTGATTTTAAAAACAAGTTCATGTTCTGGAGCTAAAGTGACGAATGAGACGCCAAAAATAGTGTCAGGTCGCGTGGTAAATACTTCAATTGAAGCAGAAATGTCCTCCCCCTCAATCCCCCTCCGAAGGGGGAAGTTAGTTTCTCCCCTTGAGGGGAGATTAAGAGGGGTGACATTCTCGTGTTGCTTTTCCTCTCCCTCGGTTCCCCTTTCCACCTCAGCGGACAGACAAAGGGGGAAGAAAATGGAGGCACCCTCACTCCTACCGATCCAATTTCGCTGTGTCTCCTTAATACTTTCAGACCAATCAATTCCATCCAAACCATCCAACAAGCGTTGTGCGTATGCCGTAATGCGCATACTCCATTGTTTCATCAACTTGCGCTCAACCGGATGGCCACCGCGTTCAGAGACACCATTTACTACCTCATCATTGGCAAGTACGGTACCCAAGGCAGAACACCAGTTTACAAAGGATTCTCCAAGGTAAGCCAGACGAAAATTCATCAGTATTTCCAATTGCTTTTTTTGATCTAAATTTTTCCACTGATCTGCTGTAAAGGGTGCTATATTTTTTTCAATATCGCCTGTGAGCATTTCCAAATTCACACTTTGCGAACCGTGTTGTTCGAAAATGCCTATTAAAGAGTGAATATCTTCTGCTTTATTGGACTTAGGATTATACCATGAATTAAACAGCTTAATGAAAATCCATTGTGTCCATTTATAATATTCCGGAGACGAAGTGCGCACCTCTCTGTTCCAATCATAGCAAAATCCGATTTTGTCAAGTTGATCGCGATAACGCGCAATGTTTTGTTCAGTAGTTAAGGCCGGATGTTGTCCTGTTTGAATAGCATATTGTTCTGCTGGTAAGCCAAATGAATCGTAACCCATTGGGTGAAGTACATTGAAACCCTCTAATTTTTTATACCTCGAAAAGATATCAGAAGCAATATAGCCAAGAGGATGTCCAACGTGCAAACCTGCACCAGATGGATATGGAAACATATCTAAGACATAAAACTTTTGTTTAGAAGGGTCTTCAGAAACTTTGTAAGTTTCATTTTTTGCCCAAAACGCTCGCCATTTCGCTTCAATCTGCTTAAACTCGTATTCCATTCCTCTTTATTTGAGGCAAAGATAAGGATTCAAGTGATAGATTAATCTCTACTTCTTTTGCCAGTAGAGGTTAAGGTTGCCCTTTTCTGTATACACGTATGAATTCTTTTTACGGCAAAAAACGACAGGAGCGTTGAAATCTTGTTTTAGAATTTGCAAATATTTGTATACCATCCGTTCTGAAATCCCAAGTTGGATAGAGATCTTCTTGGCATTTCCAGTGTTTTCTTGTGTAATTAAATCAATTAACTTTTGTATAGTTCTAATTCTCATTTGGGAAAGTTGCGTAAAGAAATATCAGAATACTGAAATATGACTTCAGTTACATTTTCAACGCTTTTTTTTCCACTCCCACGTCAAATTTCCCGGTTCTGAAAAATAATAGGTTTTCCTAAACCGACTATACCGAACAGGGGCTTTAAGTTCTTTTTTTATGCACTTTACATACAAGTATATTGATCGTTCTGATGTTCCAATTTTTGTTGCAGATTCTTGCGGAGACCCTGTTCTTTCTTTTTCAATAAGGTGAATAAAGTGTTTGATTTTGGAGATGTTCATAAAAGTGATTGATTTTTGCGTAAATATACATATATGTGCATTACAAAAACCGAATCATAAAAAATAATAGGGTCCACACCCACAAAAGTTTATCGTAGGAGATATTAGGTGTTGCACTTTTTCTTTCCAAAAAATACCAAGAACTAAAATACAGTAACCCAATCCAAAGACTATTTTGACATAAAGGAGAAAGGACGAAAAAAATGAAAGCTATTAAAGCGAAAACTAAAGATACCCATTTTGCTCTGCTAATTCCGAGAACCGAGGGTATCGTCTTCCACTCAATAGGATCTAAACGGATGTCCTTTATATCTGAGAGAATAGCCAAGTGCAAAAAATAAAAGAAAAACCCAAGTCTCCAATATGGTTCACTGGGATATTTTTCTAATTGCTGATGAGGAAAAAGAAGTAGTACATACATCCAAACTAGTGCAACAATAAATGCTTTTAAAAAAGGTATTCTTCGTAATGTTAGTATAGAATTAGGAATTAAATACCAAAATGTTAATAGCAGTATAAGAATTAAAGCACTACTCCATTTCACCTGCAACCAAAAAAACAGCATATAGATTGCTCCTAGAAAATGAATGATTACCAATGGAAAAAGAACTCGACTTCTTGCGGAATACCAAACTTGCCATTCTTGGTCAAGCTGGCCAAAATTCCACTTGATTAGTCTGTGTGTCGTGTATAGCGTGAAAACCGAGAAATAGACGAGAGTGCCCCACAGAAAAGTGCTACTTACATAAGGCGCAAAAGACATAGAGATCATAGCAGCGCAAACAGCTAAAGAGATGTTAGATTTAACTAGGAACTCTATTATCCTATTCATTTCTAAAAAGTGCATCCAAAACGCTCGCTACCGGAATTCTTTCAATACAAGAGCACTTTTTTCCTTTTTTACATGACGTGCAATTATTATCAAATGTCAACCAAACACTATTTTTCCCTAGTGCGTGCCATCGTCCTGGATGAATCGGTTTTCTGGAAGAAAAAAGTCCTACGGCTCTTCGATTACACAAACCTGCAATATGATAAGGTCCTGTCGAACATGCTACCAACCCCTTCGTTTTTGAAATTAGGTAAATCAACTCCCCCAAAGAAAGTTGCCCAGTAGTATCTATAACGGCAGGGTGTTTAGGTATAAGTTGGCGAAACGTATTCCCTTCCTCTTGTGTTCCAGTAAACAACACAGGAATCTTTAAATCCATCAATTTTTCACATAACTTAATGTAAGCCTCAAGTGGCCATTCCAGCGCACTTCCTTTGGATTTCGGATGTAAAACTATGGCTTGTGATAAGTCGATTTGTTGAAATAAAGAGGGAAGGTTCTGTTCAATGGGTTGGAAATTTTCAGCTAATCGTTGTACTTCTTGGATGGTGGGAATTTCTGTTAGCCCCAGTGGGTATAGCAAGTGGAAGTTGAGTTGTGATTCATGTAAATCTGAACGTTTTCTTGTGAAACTTAAACGCTTATTACATGTCAACAAATGAAAAGCCCTATGAGATGTCCCTATTCTCAAGGGAATTCTCGCCTTTTTAGCAAGAGAAGCTATTTCTCTGTTGGGAAAAACATGTAAAATGGCATCGGCCTTAATTGCCTCAAGACGCTGTGTCAACGGTAAATCAACAAGATCCTCAAGCGCTAAAAATTCATCAATTTTATTAAATGACGACACAAGATGACGGGTATATTCTTTGCCTAAAAAAACGAGCGTTGCTCCCGGAAATTTATCTTTGATCCAAGCACAAATTGGCAAGGTTAACGATACGTCTCCGATGCTATCTGTCCGCGAAACAATTATTCTATCCATTTTTTATGGTTGTGAGTCTATGTAGCTCTTTGTATTTAAGCGCATTTGACTTTGCGCTTATCCAAGCAATTTGAAATCCTGCTTTTCCATCCAAAAAACCCATTTTAAGAAAATACATGGATACAAAGCGACCGATAGCTGCAAAATACGGACTAGCTATAGTTGACTTCCTTCCCTGGGACGCATATTTTTGTGCTGTTAACAGAGAATACTTATCGGCACGTTGGCGATGTTGAGCCGTAGAGGAATAAGAATAATGCAGTAATCTCCCCTTTAAGGCAACTACTTCAATTTGCTGAGGAAGTTCCAGTTCTTCGTGAACGATGGCATCGTTCCACTTCACGAGATTTTTAGGAAATAAACGAACCTTCCAATCAGGATTCCACCCTGAAAAACGAATCCATTTTCCGCAGTAATTTGTTAATCTGTTGACAGAATATACCGCCTCTAGACCTTGCTCTTTAAGGCACTTTATCTCTCTAATCAGCTCCCCGTCTAGGCACTCGTCCGCGTCTAACGATAAGATATATTCATGGGAAGCCATTTGATTTCCTTCGTTTTTAGTAGCCGAAAATCCTTTCCAGTCGGTAGATATTAACCTAACATTAAAGGATTTACAAATTTCTGGCGTTCTGTCTGTGGAACGTGAGTCCAAAACTATGACTTCATTGGCAACCTGCAGTGCGGATTGAAGGCACCTGGCAATGTGTTCTTCTTCGTTGAATGTGATAATAACTGCTGAAATTTTTGTGGTCGGCATTATACAATTTTGACACTTTTCCAGACGGCTTGAATTTCACGAAGAAAGTGTGTCCAGCTCGTAGTGGAAGGCGCGTCGACATAACCACTTATGCAAATAACTTTCTTGGTTCGTGGATGAACAAAATGGAATGCCCAAAAAGCACCACCAGTTGTATGCATTTTCTTGCCTACAAAATGAAACATTCCCCGCATTTCAAATCCTTTAATTGATCCATCTGCATTTGTTGCTGCTGTCATTTCTGGGTAAACCAATTTCACGTATTGCGTGCCCATATACAAACCTTCTGTTTCATGAGGGACATTGTAACGTAACATGGTATCACGGGCTCTCAATAAGCTTTCCAATTCCAACTGACTTGAATCTTTAAAATCATACTGGTAAATCATAACACCTTCCCAAATCGTTCCAACATCTTGTTTTCCAATATTTGGAAACTCTATAGGTCTCGAAGCTGGAGGAAACTCAATTCGATAAAAATTCTTATTCGACGAAACAATTCCCGAACCATCTGGTAATTGTATGTCGATTCCAAAAGTTTGTTTTACATTTTGTTGAACATGTTCATTTCTTTCCTTTCCAAATCGATCCAAAATTCTTTTCCACTCTCGTTCTTCGTAGTAATTATGCGCTTGATCTATTGTTTTACTTTTAAGTAATTGAATAAGTTGATTTTTATCACGAGCATTAATTTCCATTATCGCTTGATCGTAAGCCCATCCATCTTTAATGAAATTAAGTTCTGCACTGCTTTTACCAGAACCTGGAAGCATATTAATAACAAGCACGTTTCGGTGTCTTTTAATTCCGCCGTCAAAAGTTGAATGATTTCTATGTATTAACTCAAACGTTGTAACATCAGGAAAGTACGGCATTATGAATCTTGTTAAAGCGGAATCTAAGGCTTTTTTTACTTCTGGAGAATTCCAAACATCGTCATCCGCAACAATTAACAATTCGCCAATTTTTCCGGTTACTTGAAGTCCTTCATCTTCGTACCTGCCGCAAGATACAAGACTTAGGAAAAGGGAGAAAAATAAAACTAACCTCATTTCACTCTTAGTTTCTGTCCTACTTGGATTCTATTGACTTTCACGCCAGGATTTAACTTTTGCAATTGACCAATGGTTAAATTGTGTTTTTGAGCAACTTTACTGAAGTTATCACCCGATCTTACTGTATAATATTTCTTTTTTGGTGCTGGCGGTTTCACAGGTGTTGACGTCTGTTGAGTTTGGGTAGTCTGCGTTTGAGCTATCACTTCGTCGCTATACACCTTTAACTTTTGTCCTACATATAAATTCGTTGTTCTCAAGGCATTCCATTCCATTATTTGTTGGATTGTTACATTAAATTTCAAAGAAATTGACTTGAGGTTGTCACCAGGTTTAACTTTATAGTACTGAAGATTTTTAGAAGGCAATTTTGTAGAATCTCCATCTGAATTTTGTTGTTCAACTAGCTGAGTAGAATCTTCAGATTTAACAGTATTGGTATCTTTTTGTTGGATTACAATAACTTGATCAGGATTATAAATACTTTTCTCTAGCTTATACAAGGAATCTTCTAACCCGACCAACATGGTAATCTGCGTAAACGGACCTGTAATGCATCTTGCAGGTTTTGTTTTAGGAATATACGTAGTCTTATAAACGGGATTTAAAGATTTAATTTCTTCCAGGTCCCAACCAATTAATTTTGCAACTGTGTTCATGTGTACAGCCTGCTTCAAGCACATGGTATCTAATTCTGCATTATGAACTTTAGCTTCTAGAGGAATTATATTGTGTTCTGCGTGATAGGTCATCAAATAGGCTGCTGCGATGAAGTTTGGCACATAACCTTGAGTCTCTGTAGGTAAATAAGGTCGTACAGCCCAATAGGTAGTCTTGTTTCCAGATTTACGAATCGCTTTATTCACCGTTCCTGGTCCAGCATTATAGGCGGCAAGGGCCAGATTCCAATCTCCATAAATTCCGTAAAGTTGACGTAGGTAACGACAAGCTGCATCTGTCGCCTTTTCTGGATCCATACGCTCATCAATGTACGAGTTTTCCTCTAGACCGAAATAAAGTCCAGTTTTATACATAAACTGCCACAATCCAAGTGCTCCAGCCTTTGATTTAATTTGAGGCCTCAAACCACTTTCAATCACACTCAAAAAACGCAATTCAATGGGCAATCCGTATTCCGCAAGTTTCTCGCGGTACATATCAAAATATAAGGCTGATCGTCCCATTGCGATGCGGATAAAACTTCTTCGCTCACGAGCAAAAAAGCGAATGGTAGAAATTGTAGCCTGATTGCACTCCAAATGAAACGGTGTCATTTCATTCATTTTTTGCAACCTTTGACAAATTTGCTCATCGGTAAAACTTGGAATTTCCCCTTGTTCGTATTTCAGTGCAGTTATTATAGAATCATAGCGCAAGTCATTCGTGTAATCTCCATAAAAAAGTTTCAAGGTTTGTTCCACTGTATTCAAAAAAGCTTCTCCTTTCAATGAATCTGAAGGTTTGCGCATGTGCGGAGGTTTCTGGGAGAATCCTAGGCTAAAATTAATTGTAAAGAAAACGATTAGAAAGAACCTCATAGTTGCTTCTCTATTTTTTTAGCAAGATTCAACACAAATTGATCATTAAAATCAGCCGCCATTAATTGAATACCAAAAGGCAATCCATTGGAATGTGTTTTCCAGGGCATACTTAATGCTGGATTACCTGCTAAGTTGGCATGAACAGTAAAAATATCTTGTAAATACATTTGAATTGGATCTGAAATCGCGTTCAAAGCAAAAGCCGTACCAGGCGTTATAGGCATAAGAATCGCATCGCAATCAGTTAGTATTTCTATTGTTTTGTTTTTTATTAATCTCCTGACTTGTTGGGCCTTAGCGTAGTATGCATCGTAATATCCATGAGATAATACAAATGTCCCTGCCATGATGCGCCGTTTCACTTCTTTTCCAAAACCTTCTGTTCTTGATTTTGTATAGGTCTCTTCAACACCTTTCGCTTCCGTGCTTCTATAGCCATAATGTACGCCATCAAAACGTGCTAAATTTGAAGAAGCTTCCGCTGTAGACAAAACATAGTATGTAGGAACTAATTGTTCCATGAAAGGAAAACTGTATTCTTTTATTGCATATCCAGCTTCTTTTAGTTTTTCAATAGTTGAAAAAAGAGCTTCTTTCACTTCAGCATCTAGTCCGGGATGATGCAAATATTCCGAAATAACCGCTAGTTGACCTTTTTCTTGGACATTCGTTTCCCATTCTCTCGAGGAAGAAGTGCTATCGAATTCATCTTTTCCCGACATAATTTCAGTAATCAATTCAGCATCTTCTAATGAATTGGTAAAAGGGCCTATTTGATCGAATGAAGACGCATAAGCAATTAAACCATAGCGACTAATTCGTCCGTAAGTAGGTTTAAATCCGTATGTTTTCGTCCATGAGGCAGGTTGTCGTATAGATCCGCCGGTATCACTTCCAAGTGAAAATGTGCATAATCCTGCTGAAGCAGCAACAGCAGAACCTCCTGAAGAGCCACCCGGTACTTTTGAAGTATCGAGGTTGTTTTTAACCGGACCATAAACAGAGGTTTCATTGGAGCTTCCCATAGCAAACTCATCACAATTCAATCGACCTATTACAATTACATCTTGATCGATTAACCGTTGTAATGCGGTGGCTGTAAATAAGGATTCAAATCCATCAAGTATTTTAGAAGAAGCTGTAACACGGTGGCCTTTGAAACAAATATTGTCCTTTATTGCAACCACACAACCCGCTAATTGTCCAGCGGTACCATTGGCGATTTTTACATCTACATCCTTTGCTTGACGAAGGGCGTCTTCTTCAAATATTTCTATGAATGCATTAAGATTTTGAAATTCTTTGATACATTTTAGATAGCTTTCTGTTATAGACAAAGCAGATTCTCCGGAACGCAATGCTTCCCTTATCTCACTTATCGTACAGTAAGCCATTATTTTTCCTCTGCTTCTGTTTTAGAGACTTCTGTAGAAGAGCTGCTATCAGCACCTTTAGAGGCGTCTTTGAATTCTTTCACACCTCTTCCCAAACCTTTCATCAATTCAGGTATTTTTTTACCGCCAAAAAACAACAAAACAATTATCAAAGCAATAATCATTACTTGTCCTGGTCCTACTACTCCTAAAATAAACATATCCTTGTATTTAGTTAAAACAAAGCTAACAATTAATATCCAATTGGATTTGCCAAAGGATGTTATAATTTTCTTGCCACTTCTACTTCTTCAAACGCTTCCACAATATCTCCAATTTGAATATCGTTGTATTTGTCAATATTCAATCCACATTCGTAATTGTTTTTCACTTCTTTTACATCGTCTTTGAAGCGTTTCAATGAACCGAGCGTACCTGTATGCACCACAATGCCATCGCGAATAACGCGTACTTTAGCAGATCTTTTAATGACACCATCTAACACATAACAACCCGCAATTGTACCTACTTTTGTAATGTCGAATGTTTCTCTAATTTCAGCAGAACCTGTAATTTGCTCTTCAATATCAGGAGATAACATTCCTTCCATTGCAGCTTTCAATTCTTCAATCGCTTTATAGATTACGCTGTATAGACGAATATCAATTTGTTCATTTTCCGCTAGTTTTCTCGCACTTTGTGAAGGTCTAACTTGGAAACCTATGATAATCGCATCCGAAGCTGAGGCTAAATTGACATCGGCTTCTGTGATAGCTCCAACTCCTTTGTGAATAATATTCACTTGAATTTCTTCCGTAGAAAGGTTTAACAAAGCATCAGATAGCGCTTCAATTGAACCATCCACATCACCTTTCACAATTACGTTAAGTTCTTTAAAGTCTCCAATAGCTAGACGGCGACCAATTTCATCCAATGTAATGTGTTTGTTAGTGCGTAAACCTTGCTCTCTGTATAATTGTTCTCTTTTCTGAGCAATAGACTTCGCTTCTTTTTCATCGTTTAACACATTGAATTTGTCTCCCGCATTTGGCGCACCGTTGATACCAAGAACTGAAACAGGTTGAGCTGGTCCTGCCTCTTTTAAGGCTTTTCCATGCTCATCGTGCATTGCACGCACGCGACCGTAGTGTCTTCCAACAAGGATGACATCTCCCACCCTCATAGTTCCTGCCTCTACCAACATGTTTGTTACGAATCCCTTTCCTTTATCTAAGGAAGATTCAATAACTGTTCCGAGTGCATTTTTATTTGGATTTGCTTTTAAATCTAAAATTTCCGCTTCCAATAATACTTTGTCGAGCAGCAAATCAATATTTAGGTTTTGTTTTGCCGAGATTTCCTGACTTTGGTATTTTCCACCCCAATCTTCTACAAGAATATTCATTGCGGAAAGTTGTTCGCGAATACGGTCAGCATTTGCTCCCGGTTTGTCGATTTTATTGATCGCAAAAATCATTGGAACATTTGCAGCTTGTGCATGAGAAATCGCTTCCTTAGTTTGAGGCATCACGTCATCATCTGCCGCCACAATAATGATGGCAACGTCAGTTACTTGAGCACCTCTGGCACGCATGGCCGTAAATGCCTCGTGACCTGGTGTATCCAAGAAAGTCATTTTTCTACCGTCTTTCAATGTTACCGAATATGCTCCGATATGCTGTGTAATTCCTCCTGCTTCGCCTTCTGTTACATTTGCATTTCGGATTTTATCAAGAAGAGATGTTTTACCATGGTCAACGTGACCCATCACCGTAATAATTGGTGGTCTTGGGATCAATTCTTCTTCACTATCCTCAACAAGTTGAATAGATTCTTGGACTTCGGCACTTACAAATTGTGTTTCGTATCCAAATTCGTCCGCAACAATTTGAATGGTTTCGGCATCTAATCTTTGATTGATAGACGCGAAAATACCAAGCGACATACATACGGAGATGACCTGGGTTGGTGCTACATTCATCATAGACGCCAACTCTGACACGGTAACAAATTCCGTCAATTTCAAGATTTTGTCCTCAAGCTTAGCTTGTTCTAATTCTTCTTGACGACGTTGAGCAACTAAATCACGTTTTGATCTTCTGTTTTTTGAAGCTTTCGATTTAGAACCTTGATTTGATAGTCGCGCAAGTGTTTCCTTGATTTCTTTTTGAATATCTCGTTCAGAAACTTCTTGTTTTTCAACTTTTGGACCTTTATTAAATTTATTTCCCGCTTGTTGATTAGCGGTTGGATTAACCTCTACCTTTTTAATGCGTTTTCTCTTTCTCTTAGAATTTGCATCATCTGAGGATGTTGCTACTGGAGTTTTTGGTTTTTCAACCGGCAACTCGATTTTTCCTAAAACGGTAGGACCAGACAATACTTGACGCTCAAAACGAATAGTTTCTATTTCAGATGCTTTCTCTTCCTTGGGTTGATCTGAAACTTGCTCAATAGCGGGTTGTTCAGAAACAGTTTCCTCTTCCTTAATTACGGTAACTGGTTCTTCTTTCTTTTTATCAGGACGAGTTTTTTGATTTAATGCGGATAAATCAATTTTTCCAACAACTTGTATTTTAGAATCTGTTGTCGGCTTTTGATCTCCCGAAGATAAAATTTGTCGCTTTATTTCTTCAACATTAATTTCAGTCTCTTCCTCTTCTTCTGCTTCCTCTGGCTGCTCAACTACTTGAATATCCTCCAAAGACAATGTCTCACGCTTTTCTCTTCGTGTAGACACTTTTGCCTGTTCTTTGAGGTTTTGGTCGGCAGCAAATTCCTGACATAATAAATCAAAATGGTCGCCTTCTAATTTGGTATTTGGATTTGTATCAATCTTAATTCCTTTAGATTGAAGAAAATCTACCAATGTTTGTATTCCCACATTGAGTTCGCCGGCTGCCTTTCCTAAACGGATTGGTTTTCCCATATCGTTTTCTTTTCTTTAAATTTATTCAAATTCTGCCTTCAAAATTTTGAAGACTTCTTCTATTGTTTCTTTTTCTAAATCAGTTCTTGACACTAATTCCTCCACACTTATTTCTAACACAGATTTTGCTGTATCACATCCAATTGCTTTTAATTCATCAATGATCCAACCATCGATTTCATCAGCAAATTCTTCTAAATCTACGTCATCAATATCAACTTCTCCGTCGCGGTACACATCGATTTCATATCCACATAACTTTCCGGCTAATTTGATGTTGTGACCACCCTTTCCAATTGCAAGAGAAACCTGATCTGGCTTCAAAAATACTTTCACTCTTCCTTCGTCCTCTAAAATATCCATTGAAGAAACTTTTGCCGGAGACAATGAGCGCTGAATGAGCAATTGATTATTGGTGGTAAAGTTAATAACATCAATATTCTCGTTTCTTAATTCTCTAACAATACCATGTATTCTTGAGCCTTTCATACCTACACAAGCCCCCACAGGATCAATTCTATCGTCGTAAGATTCTACCGCCACTTTTGCTCTTTCTCCGGGTTCACGAACAATTTTCTTAATCGTAATTAATCCGTCAAATACCTCAGGAACTTCAAGTTCGAATAATCTTTCAAGGAATTCAGGGGCTGTTCTGGAGAGTACAATTACCGGTGTACTATTGCGCATGTCAACTTTTGCAACAACCGCACGTACCGATTCTCCTTTTTTGAAGAAATCAGCTGGAATTTGTTCAGATTTTGGTAAAATTAATTCATTATTGTCGTCGTCCATTACCAAAATTTCTTTCTTCCAAACTTGGTAAACTTCACCTGTAACAATTTCGCCAATTCTTTCCTTGTATTTTTTATACAAATGATCTTTCTCGAGTTCTAAAATTCTGGAAATAAGGTTTTGTCTCAATGACAAAACATTTCTTCTCCCAAAATCAGCGAACTTGAATTCCTCTGTTACCTCTTCACCGATTTCAAAATCCGGCTCAATTTTAATCGCATCAGAATATGCAATTTCTGTATTTGGATCTTCTACTTCTCCATCGTCAACAATTTCTTTATTCAAGAATATTTGAACATCTCCTTTGTCTATGTTAACGATAATATCAATATGCTCATCCGTATTAAATTTCTTCTTAAACATTGCCCTAAAAACATCTTCTAGGACATGTTGCATTGTTTGTTTGTCGATGTTTTTTAACTCTTTAAACTCCGAAAACGAGTCAACTAATTCAAGACTATTCATACACTATTATTTAAACGATATCACAATTTTTGCTTCTTTTATTTGATCAAATGGAAACTCTAATATTTCTTCCACCAGTATCTTTTTTTTCTTTTTCTCATCGAGCTGTTTGGATAACACACGCAATACGATGCCTTCATCTGTTACCTTTATTAATTCTCCCTCTGCTTTTTTTCCATCCGGACTAACAACAGCTAATGTTCGACCGATATTCTTCGCATACTGATTAATATGGCGAAGTGGTTTATCTAAACCTGCAGAAGACACATGTAACTCGAAATCTTCTTTTTCTCTGTCTAGGTTGTGTTCAATATTTCTAGAAACCGACATGCAATCTTCCACCGAAACTCCTCCTTTCAACTTGTCAATTTCAACGTGAATGACATTTGACGAAGAAACGGTAAGTTCTACGATATAAATACCACTATTCAGCTCATTTATGCGCTCCTCAGCCAGGTTCTTTATTATTTTCTTGTCAAGCATATCAATAAAAGAGGGGACTTTCGTCCCCTCTCGTTAACATCAAATCTGTTGCAAATATACGACATTATTTGAAATTAGCAAATACCACAGAAAGTTTCCTTTAAATTTGCACCTATGCTTTTCGAAATTGACAATAAAATAATATCCAGTGAACTCTTCCGAAGAAAGTTTGTATGTGACCTAAATGCCTGTAAAGGATCTTGTTGTGTGGAAGGAGATGGTGGCGCGCCACTCAAGCAAGAAGAAATATACGGGATCGATAAAAATTTAAATACTATTCTCCCTTTTTTGAATCAAGCTTCACAATTGGAAATTATTCAAAATGGTTTCTTCACTGAAGATGATGATGGTGAGAAAGCTACGCGCTTGATGCCCGATGGGGCTTGTGTCTTTGTCAACACAAATTCGGACGGTATTATTTCTTGTGCAATCGAACAAGCGCATCGAGATGGAAAAAGTTCGGAACACAAACCAATATCCTGTCATTTATACCCAATTCGCGTAAAAAAATTTGGTGAAATTGAAGCCTTGAATTTTGAGGAATGGTCCATTTGCAGTCCGGCCTGTAAACTGGGGGAATCTCTTCAAATTCGTGTGGTCGAATTTCTAAAAGAACCACTGATACGTGCCTACGGAGAATCCTTTTATTCGGAACTCATGTCATTGAAGAATGAGATTCTTGCTGAAATCGAAAAAGGCTCCTAAACGGAGCCTTTTTTTATACTTTAATGTTCTTCTTCACTTTCTTTTAAAGGAACTGTTTGAGGAACGAAGTCTTCTTCATAACCTGGTTTAGAATAATCATAAGGCCAACGATGAACAGTTGGTAACTCACCAGGCCAGTTTCCATGAATATGTTCTACAGGAGCTGTCCATTCCAAGGTATTTGAATTCCACGGGTTTTGAGGTGCCTTTGGTCCTCTGTAAATGCTATAGAAGAAATTGAATAAAAATATTGCTTGCCCTAAAGCTGCGAGTATTGCAAAAATGGTAATGATTACATTCAAATCCATCATCATCTCCAAAGCAGAATTATCGAAGTCTTTGTAAACAGAATAATCATAATACCTTCTTGGCGCTCCAGCTAGTCCAACGAAGTGCATTGGGAAGAAAACACCATACGCTCCGATTATTGTAATCCAAAAATGGACATACCCTAATCTTGTATTCAACATACGTCCGTACATTTTTGGAAACCAATGGTAAACACCGGCAAACATCCCTAAAACTGCGGACATACCCATTACAATATGGAAGTGAGCCACTACAAAGTATGTGTCATGAATGGCAATATCTAAAGCTGAGTCAGCTAAGATAATACCTGTAACACCACCTGTTATGAATGTTGAAACTAAGCCAATAGCAAATAACATTGCTGGGGTAAATACCAACGAACCTTTCCATAATGTTGTTATGTAATTAAATACTTTAACGGCGGAAGGAATCGCTATCAATAAGGTTGTAAATACGAAAACACTCCCCAAGAATGGATTCATTCCTGTAATAAACATATGGTGACCCCAAACAATGAACGACAAGAATCCAATAGCTAAAATTGATCCAATCATCGCTTTATATCCAAATATAGGCTTACGAGCATTAGTTGCGATAATTTCTGAGGATAATCCGAGTGCCGGTAATAAAACGATATACACTTCCGGGTGACCAAGGAACCAAAATAAGTGTTGGAACAAAATTGGAGAACCACCATGATTGGAAAGCATTTCATCTCCGACTATAATATCCGACAAATAGAAACTTGTTCCTGCTAGTCTGTCCATGATTAGTAACAAAGCAGCCGAAAGTAAAACAGGGAAAGAAAGAACTCCTAGAATTGCCGTAACGAAGAACGCCCAAATAGTCAAAGGCATGCGCGTCATGGTCATACCTTTTGTACGTAAATTAAGAACGGTTACAATGTAATTCAAAGATCCTATCAACGAGCCTGCAATAAAAATTGCCATTGAAAACAACCAAAGAGTCATTCCTAAACCTGAACCAGGAACAGCTTTAGGTAATGCCGACAAAGGTGGATATACTGTCCAACCTGCCATTGCTGGTCCCGTTTCAACGAAAAGTGAAAATAACATTAGAACGGATGAGATAAAGAAGAACCAATATGATAACATATTAAGGAATCCAGAGGCCATGTCACGTGCTCCCAACTGAAGAGGAATTAATATATTGGAAAAAGTTCCTGATAATCCACCGGTCAATAAGAAGAATACCATGATAGTTCCGTGAATTGTAACTAAACCTAGGTACATGTTTTGGTCAAGAATTCCTTTAGGCGCCCACCTGTCACCTAAAAACAGGTTTAGAAAGTCAGAACTCTCTCCAGGCCATGCTAACTGAATTCTAAATAAAATTGATAACATCATAGCCACCAAACCCATAAATACTGCAGTCATCAAGAACTGCTTTCCAATCATTTTATGGTCATGGCTAAAAATGTACTTTGAAACAAAATTCTCTTCGTGGTGGTGCTCTTCATGATGAGCATGTCCATGATCGTGTGAATCGTGTGCGTGAGATCCCATTTTATTTTTGTTTTATTTCGTTATTAAATTTCGTCTTCTTTTTTTATTGGTGCAGCCTCTCCGGTCGCGTCTTCAGCAGGCATATCCTCTCCAGAATTACTTCCATCTTCTTTCGCCATATCGTCTCCTCCTTCAGCAGGCGCTATACCATATTTCAATTTGAACGTTTCTTTCTTTTTTCCTGCCAACCAAGCTGCATATTCAGCTTTTGAAAGTACTTCAATATCCATTTTCATTTTGTAGTGAGCTTTTCCACAAATTTTGTTACACATCAATACATACTTAAATTTAGGGTCATTTTTAATCTCCCTCATTTCAGCTGTGGTTATTGACGGGGTAAATTTTGTTCTCGTTGTCATTCCCGGAACAGTATTAATTTGTGCTCTAAAGTGCGGGAAATATGCTGAGTGGATTACATCCATGGAACGGAAGTTAAATTCATATTCCTGACCGACACATAAAACCAAAGTTCCTTTGACAATAATGTCATCTTCCGCATTTTTATCTACCTCTTTGTTATGATTTTGTTTCAATTGATAAAGTGATCGCAATATACGTTCGTTGTGTGACAACGTAAACTCCTGCGCCTCAACTAATGAGTCACTCAAAACTGTGTCAGCATTCGAAAGTAATTTGTTGATTGCATTTACTTTTTTCTCTCTCTCTACAATGGCATCCTCGATGGTTTTAGCAGTAAGGATTCCTAATTCGTTTGTTCCAGTAGTTAATTTATAATCATATTTACCCAAAACATTATCCTCTCCGGCATATCTCGCTGTCCAATCGAATTGTTTAGAATACAACTCAATAACCACAGCACCATCACCTGATGGTGATGTTAGGTTATTCCATGAACGAAGACCTAAAATAATAATTACTGCCAACACACATGCCGGTACTACTGTCCATATCATTTCCAACTTATTGTTATGGGGGAAATAAGTGGCTCTAACCCCTGGTTTTCTTACGTACTTGTAAGAAAAGTAAAACAATAGGAAGTTTGTTAAGAAGAAAATCGCGATAATAATTACAAAATTTAAATTAAGCAACCAATCTGTTTCTTCTCCTTCCAATGAAGCTGAAGGACCTCTTCCTGTCCATCCGTAGGCCAACATTAAGTATATAAAACCTCCAAACTGAAAAATCATAAATAATAACATTAACCAAGCGTTGAGGTTATTATCTCTGTCATTAATATCGTGTTCACCAGTCTTTTTTAATTTCAAAGAATGCTCGTAAACTCGAACTAGTTGGGCAACTGCTATAGCTCCCAAAACGATTACCAAAAGAATTCCTAATTTTCCCATTTTATTTTAATTCTATTGTTATACAGTTAAATTTCATGATGAACACTTTCATCTAAGAACGGGTGGTTCACAGGTGTAAGTGGTGCTTTTGTTAAGTTATTCAAAATGGCATAAATGAACACACCTGCCATCAATACTGCCATTCCAATTTCCAATGCGCCAATATGAGCATTAGCGCCCAAAGAACCAGCTGAAACCATTATATACATATCTAACCAGTGACCACACAAAATTACCAATCCAACAAAAGTTAACACGCCTGCATGTCTTTTCGCATCTCTCGACATTAATATTAACATAGGAAAAGCAAAATTGATCAAGAACATTGAAAAATATAACACCTTAAAATTTTCAATTCTCATTTGATAATAGGTAACCTCTTCTCCGATATTAGCATACCAAATCAACATAAATTGAGAGAAGAATAGGTACGACCATAAAAATGACGTTGCGAATGTCCATTTTCCTAAATCGTGAATATGTGAGTCATTAACTTTCTCTAAATGTCCCAGATTTTTAAGGTAAAGTGTAGTTAAGACTAATACAACCATCGTTGAACACCACATTCCAGCAAACGTATACCAGCCAAATAAGGTTGAGAACCAGTGAACATCAATTGACATTAACCAATCCCAAGAAGATGTCGAACTAAATACAGCGAAAAACACTAAAAATGTGGCGCCTTTTCGGTAATTTTTAAAGTGTAATTCTGTTCCACCAATTCTATCTTCTTCCAACGATCTCTTTTTGAATCCCGTTAAGAAAATGTAATACACAGCAAAATAAACCAAGGTTCTAATCCAAAAGAAAACTGGATTTAAATAGGCAGACTTTCCATCAATAATTTCATCGTAATGATGAGAAGCTGGGTCCGTCATTTCCGGGTCCATCCAAATGTAAATGTGTGCACCGTGCATGAACGTAATTGTCAAAAGGACAAGTCCAAAAATTGCCATTCCATAAGGTAAGAAACCTGCAACTGCTTCAATTACACGTTTTACCGATGCGTACCATCCTGTTTCAGTTGCATACTGAAGGGCTAAGAAAAATAATGCCCCTAAACCTAAAGAAAAGAAAAAGAACCCATTAATTATCCCATTGGCCATTAATCTTGTAGAAAAATGATCATCCCCCATACTTGTGGCAAGACCAATCCCAGTAAGAACTATACCTGCACCTATAAGGCCATAGGTTAAGTTCTTTGCATTTTTTGTAATTTGAAATTCCATCGTCCTTTCGATTATTTTTTACCTTTCTTTTTTACATCCTTTTTAACTGCAGGAGTATTCTCTACAGGTGCAGCCGGCGCAGTACTTGCGACAGCGGTTCCGTTGTAGGCATCACCGTATTGCAATGACCTTACGTAATGTACTAAAACCCAAATTTCTTCCTTCGATAATAAAGAAGCATGTGCACCCATGTTATTCTTACCATAAGAAATAGAGTAGAACATTTGGCCATCAGAAAGTTCCATTTTTGCCTGATCTTTATAATTCATATTTCCTCCTGATTTGTAGGCACCACTAGTCACCATTGTACCATTTCCATCCCCTGCTTCACCATGGCAATGCTGACACATTGAAGTATAAAGAGTTTTGCCTTTCTCCAATAATTCTTTCTTGTTTTTTTCATTCATCCTAATTGGATTTGAAATCGACTTAGCAGCAAGGTAATTATCTTCTGAAGTAACATCCCAATCATATAAACCATGTGTTTCACGCATTCCTGCATTTGGCTTTAAAAAAGGCATCATTAATCGCACTTTTGCAGAATCACCCTTTACATATGGAATCGTATTTTTTGGTGGCACCATGGCAGAAAGCAAACTCTTCAGTTCTGATCTTTCTCTTCCACGAATTTCACCATAATCCACGTATGGTTCAATTGCCGGAGATCGATACATATCAGGCATATACTCAAATCCCGGACTATCTGGATCCGATTTACTGCAAGACCCTAGCGTTGCAACAACACCAATGGCAAACAGTATATTTATTTTATTCCACAATTTATTCATGGCCCTTTATTTCTACTTTATATCTTTTTTATCAATTTCAATGAATCCTGTTTCTTTTATTACAGCATCCAAATCTGCTTCCGTCATAGAAGAATTTTCACTCAATCTAATTTCCATAACAAACTTATCATCTGTTGTTCTTGGATCGGGATTCTGAGCTGGCATTCCTGGCAATGTCTTATTTAACAAAAGATATGTTATCGCCATACCATGAGCTGCACAAAGAACTGTAAATTCAAAACTAATTGGAATGAAGGCCAAGATATTTTGCAAATAAGAAAAATTAGGTTTTCCTCCAATATTCATTGGCCAATCTACGACCATGAAATACCTCATTCCGATGGTTGCTAATGTCAATCCAGTCAAACCGTACAAGAAAGCCATAATTCCTAGTCGCGTTTGTTTAACTCCAATAATTGGATCAATTCCGTGAATTGGAAATGGGGAAAAAACTTCATTTATTTTTATCCCTTTGGATACCAATTTTTTTGCTCCATCCTTTAGAACTTCGTCGTCATCAAACATGACATATATTACCTTATCTGACATAGTGCAGTTTATTAATGATGTTTATGATAATCAGGTGATTCTTTGTAAGACTGACCTGAACCTTTCAATATAGTTTTCACTTCATTTAGCGCCAATACAGGGAAATAGCGTGCAAACAAAAGGAAGAATACGAAGAATAGACCAATAGTACCGATATATACACCAATGTCAATGTGACTTGGGTAGTGCATACTCCATGCAGCCGGAATATAATCTCTGTGCAAAGACGTAACAATAATTACGTATCGCTCGAACCACATTCCTATGTTCACTACAATTGAGATAAAGAAAGTAAACATTAAACTTCTTCTCAATTTTCTAAACCACATAAGCTGAGGGGAAATTACGTTACATGTCATCATCGCCCAATACGCCCACCAATATGGTCCGGTAGCTCTGTTCATAAACGCATATGCTTCATATTCAACTCCAGAATACCATGATATAAATAATTCAGTAATATAGGCCGTCCCAACTATTGAGCCCGTTACCATGATTACAATATTCATGTACTCCACGTGTTTTGTATGGATATATGCCTCTAATGACATCGCTTTTCTCATAATAAGAAGTAGCGTTTGAACCATTGCAAAACCAGAAAATACTGCCCCAGCAACGAAATATGGCGGGAAAATCGTAGTGTGCCATCCCGGAATTACTGAAGTTGCAAAGTCGAAAGATACTATCGAGTGAACTGAGAATACCAACGGTGTAGCCAAACCTGCCAACACAAGAGAAACCAATTCAAATCGATTCCAATGTTTTGCTCTTCCTGACCATCCAAATGACAAAATTGAATACATTTTCTTTGCCACAGGTTTCTTGGCTCTATCGCGGATTGTGGCAAAGTCAGGAATTAAACCAATGTACCAGAATACAAGAGAAACAGATAGATAGGTTGAAATCGCAAATACGTCCCAAAGCAAAGGTGAGTTAAAGTTTACCCATAAAGATCCGAATTGATTTGGCAATGGTAATGTCCAATATCCAACCCACAACCTACCCATGTGAATAAGTGGAAACAAACCAGCCATAAATACAGCGAAAATCGTCATGGCCTCAGCTGAACGGTTGATTGCCATTCTCCATTTCTGACGGAATAATAGTAACACCGCAGAAATTAGCGTTCCAGCATGACCGATACCTACCCACCAAACGAAGTTTGTAATATCCCAAGCCCAACCGATTGTTTTATTAAGTCCCCAAACACCAACACCTGTTCCTAAAAGGTACATGATACTACCTACACCATACAATCCAATAATCAATGCGATACCAAACAAAATGTACCACATCTTTGGCGCTTTGTCCTCTATTGGTCTACATACATCTTCCGTTACGTCATGGTATGTTTTATGACCTAATATGAGGGGTTCTCTAATTGCCGCTTCTTTTTGCATGCTTTACTTATTTAAATTATTAATGATGAGAAGTTGTATGTTGCAATGCTGCAAGTTCCTTATTCTCTTCGTTTCTTACTTTTACCTTGTACCACATGTTTGGCTTAATTCCAACTTCTTCAAGTGCTTGATACGCACGGTTTTCTTTTGTGCTCTTGCGAACAATTGAAGTTTCATTATTCCAATCCCCAACAATAATTGCATTTGTAGGACATGCGTCTGAACATGCTGTTGCAAAATCTGTATCTTCCACCTTGCGAGATTCAATTTTCGCAGTCAATTTTGCGGATTGAATTCGTTGCACACAGAACGTACATTTCTCCATTACACCTCGCGTTCTAACCGTAACATCCGGGTTCAATACCATACGACCTAGGTCATCTTGAGCAGGATTTACTTCCGTAAATTTCTTATATGAAGGATAATTAAACCAGTTGAATCTTCTCACCTTATATGGACAGTTATTCGCGCAATATCTTGTTCCAATACAACGGTTATAAGCCATTTGATTCAAACCTTCATTGCTGTGCGTAGTTGCCGCAACAGGACAAACGGTTTCACATGGAGCATGATTACAATGGTGACACATCATTGGCATGTGCACCACTTTAGGGTTTAAAGATGGGTGTTCTGCATTTCCGTAGTTAATATCATCTGATTTTCTCGTACCAATAGTGGCTTCTTCGTCTGATGAAAAATACCTATCAATTCGGAGCCAGTGCATTTCACGACCTCTTCTTACCTCGTCTTTTCCTACTACCGGAACG
>Ga0172373_10003316_pt1 | contig 23651 bp, 27 predicted proteins | sample Lak10m_2_FD_114546 | JGI IMG/M metagenome (GOLD analysis project Ga0172373, IMG submission 114546) | Freshwater microbial communities from Kabuno Bay, South-Kivu, Congo - kab_092012_10m | ecosystem: Environmental > Aquatic > Freshwater > Lake | place: Democratic Republic of the Congo...
ATCCTTATACCCCGAATCCTTCTGGTGTATCAGAACTGTTCATCTTCAATCCTTAGGACCCTCAACGACATCTGATTTTACATTCCTACCATCTTCACCCTATCACATAAGGGTTAAGAAAAGATGAAGGACAAAAACCCCACGAACCCCTTTCCTTTTAACAACCTACATGATATGCTGCAAAAAATTATTTTCTTAAGGACTTCAAATGAAGATTGACGGCAATGAAATTCGCGTTGGGTACGTTATTGAACACAAAAACCGTAAATGGATAGTCACGAAAACAGAACATGTAAAGCCTGGCAAAGGTGGCGCATTCATGCAAGTTGAAATTAAAGATATTCAAACAGGCACAAAATCGAATGAGCGCTTTCGTTCCAGCGAAGCCGTTGAACGCGTATACATGGAAGATCGTGATTATCAATATTTATATACGGATGGTCAAGAATATACATTTATGGACCAAGAATCGTTTGATCAGGTTACTCTAAAACCAGAACTACTAGGGGATGCAGCTCCTTTTTTAGAAGAAAGCATGATCGTCAGGGTTTCTTTATGTGATGGGGAACCTATTGCCGTAACACTACCTGAAACCGTGGTTATGGAAGTTGTTGAAGCCGAGCCTACAGTCAAGGGACAAACAGCCAGTGCTTCATTTAAACCTGGAAAACTTGCCAATGGCTTGCGGGTTATGGTACCTCAATATATTGATGTTGGAACACGTATCGTAGTCAGAACAGCTGACTGCACATATGTTGAAAGGGCAAAAGACTAATGGCTTCGCAGCGCACTCCTTTAAAATCCCCCATTATGAACGTAATCAGCTCGGCTATACTCAAAGCAGCTCGCGGTTTATTACGAGACTTTGGGGAAATCGAACGTCTTCAAGTCTCTGAAAAAAGCCTTGGAAACTTTGTCAGCTCTGCCGACTTACGTATTGAAAAAATCTTGCACGAAGAACTGCATAAAGCACGCCCTTCTTTTGGCATGCTTACCGAAGAAAGTGGAGAAGTTTTACAATCAGCAGAGTCTGAAAGCCGTTGGATTATCGATCCATTAGATGGTACAAAAAATTTTATTCATGGTATTCCTCATTTTGCTATTTCTGTTGCATTAGAACAAAATGGCGAAATTATCGCTGGAATTACCTATGACCCTATTAAAGATGAAATGTTTGCCGCAGAAAAAGGTAGCGGTGCATTTATGAATGACAAACGTTTACGCGTTTCAAACCGCAAAGCAATGAGTGAATCATTAATTGCAACCGGACCATCCTTAGTGCACAAACATACCTACCTTAATCTGTTGAAAAAAATACATTCTACCATCTTTGGATTTCGCAGGATGGGGGCCTCTTCACTAGATTTAGCCTATGTTGCTGCAGGGCGTTTAGACGCGTTCCTAGAAATGGATCCCATGATTTGGGATACTGCTGTAGGTTCATTGTTGGTCCGTGAGGCCGGTGGAATTATAACGACGGTAGATGGAAAACACAAAACAGATACCGAAGGATCTATTCTTGCGTCTAACGGAAAAGTACATCCTGATTTAGTTCAAACATTCAAAGATTAATTCTCTTGAATAAACGTTAATATATTGGGTGTTGATTGATCCGGTTGGAAGATGTAACCATCCTCAGAAAACCGGATCAATTCATTTAAAGACGTTATACGATGCTTGATGATAAAAGCAGCCATGCAACCTCTTGCTTTTTTGGCCAACAACCCTATGGTCTTCAGCCCTCCATTACGACGCTGATAAAAGATTACATCAATCAGCTTTTTCTTTAAAATAGAACGATTAATTACCGTACTATACTCTTGAGAAGCCAGATTAATCACGCAACCATCCGCATGCTGATTAAAATATTCAGTAATCGCCCCAGACCAAAATGCATACAAATTAATGTCCATAAATCGCTTGGTTGACATTTCAAGTCGATACGGTTGTATAAGGTCCAATGGTCGCAAAACCCCGTACAACCCAGAAATAATGGACAAATGATGCTGTGCATACTCAAGATCCTCTTCGCTAAATGTTTTTACATTTAACCCTTGATATGTATCTCCAGTATATGCAAACACAGCAGGGTTTTTCTCATCAGCGGCATCAATATTCAATTGATATTTCTGAAATCGATTATAGTTTAATAGCGCTAATTTTGGACTAACGCCTAAAAGGGCTGCCCAGTTTATCTACCGATAACCCGTGCAATTTTGAGACTAAACAATCAGCCATTTCCTTAAACAATATATGTGAGTGTCTTTTGGGCAACAAAGACTGCGTGAAGTCTTGTGCTTTAGACGGAGATATAATCACATGTAACATACTATTCTCCTAAGTCTTTCTTTTATAACATCTAACTAGTGTATCTGCTGCATAACAATACTACGTTATCAAGTTGCAAGATTAACATTTTTTTGTAACTATAATAAAAAAAAGCTGGATTTAACATCCAGCTTAGAGTATAAGTTTGATCGTTCTCGTTGTTATTTTTAGTTACGATCTTTGTAAATATCTCCCATTATTATTATTGATTTTGTGGAGATACTCCCACCCGCGGGGCTTACCCTTAAAGAAGACACCCATGAAACACCAAAGCCCCGCATCGGAAGATTGAAAAAACTCAGAAAGTAAAGATAGAAAATTAAAAGAAGACAGATCCGACTTGCGTCGGGCAGGATAATCGTCAAACTCACCTAACGAACATGATTGCATAATTGTGAACAACCTTTAAAAACCCTTACTAAAAAATATAGTAAGATAAAAAAATTTTTACGTCAATCAGTAAAAATATAAACTTTTTATAAGTATATTTATGTTATCCCTTAATAAACTCAAAAATTAAGGAATAACTTATGAAAATACACGATGCATTAAGGAATATTTTAAACCACCAGTATGCTCTTTATTTAAAAACTCAAAACTATCACTGGAATATCGAAGGGCCAAACTTCTTACCCCTACATGAATTGTTTGAAAGCCAATATAAATCATTATCCGAATTTATAGACACAACCGCAGAACATATCCGAAGCTTAGGATTCAAAGTTACAGCCTCCTTTCATTCATTTTTAACAGAATGCAAAATTATGCACGGAAACGAAAATTTTAATAGTGCAGAAATGTTACAAGATTTGATTCAATCCCACACGATAGTGGAAGAGCTCTTAAAAATTGCTGTTCTTGAATCTGCCAGGGTTGATGATTTTGTTGTGAATGATTACCTGATTGAATGCTTAACGTTTCATCGCAAAGCTATATGGATGCTGACTAGCAACCTAAAGACACATTAAAGTGTCTTCCCCTCTTTAACGAAGAGAAGACACCAAACTGTATTATTGTACTCGTATATCTAAAGTATGATCTACTGTCGATACATCGATAATAGATCCATCTTTGCATTTTCCTTCTAAAATCATCATCGACACAGGATCTTGTAAATACTTTTGAATGATACGTTTTAATGGGCGCGCGCCATATACCGGATCATACCCTGTGTTTGCTAACCACGTAATTGCCTCTGAAGATAACTTCATATCAATATTTTGTTCTCTTAATCGTCTCTTTAAATGTTCTAATTGTATCTCTACAATTCCCTCCATAACACTACGCTCTAACCGTCCAAATAACAAAATCTCATCTAAACGATTTAAGAACTCTGGCCGGAAATGTGCACGAACAATTGCCATAACCTCTGGACGAGCAGACTCCACAGTTTTATTGTCTGGCAAGACAGACAAAATTTCACTGCCAAGATTGGAGGTTAAAACTAAAATAGTATTTTTAAAATCCACCGTCCGTCCATGGCTGTCTGTTAAAATTCCATCATCTAGAACCTGCAACAATACATTAAACACATCAGGATGGGCTTTCTCTACCTCATCAAACAATATAATTTGATAAGGCCTACGCCGTACAGCCTCTGTCAGCTTCCCCCCCTCTTCATATCCAACATACCCCGGAGGCGACCCAATCAACCTTGAAATTGAATGCTTTTCCATATACTCAGACATATCTATGCGTGTCATCGCGTGCTCATCATCAAATAAGAAAACCGCTAATGATTTTGCAAGCTCTGTTTTTCCAACCCCGGTTGGCCCTAAAAACAAGAAAGAAGCCAAAGGTCGATTTGGATCTTGTAACCCAGCTCGTGATCGTCGGATTGCATTAGCCACAGATCCTATAGCCGCTTCTTGACCCACAACGCGTTGGCGCAAATAACTTTCAGCTTTCAATAATTTGTCTTGCTGAGAGGACAACATCTTTTCAAGAGGTATCCCTGTCCACTTAGATACAATAGATGCAATATCTTCATCTGTGACCTCTTGTTTCGCACCATTGTCAGCAGACTCCACAGACTCCAACTGTTTCTCCAACTCTGGAATCTCTGCATACATTAAACGACTTGCTCGTTCTAAATCACCATTACGCCTAGCCATATCCAACTCATTACGCGCCTTATCCAATTTTTCTTTGATAGAAATGGATTGATGTCGCATTTTAGACGCCTCCGCCCAAGTAGCATTTAACTCTTCAGATTCCTTGGTCATCTCGCCTAATGTTTCTTGCAATTTTTTCAACCGCTCTTGACTTGCAGGATCTTTCTCTTTTTTTAACGCCTCTTGTTCAATCTTTAACTGAATAATACGTCGATCTAATTCATCTAAATCTTCCGGCTTTGAGTCCACAGCCATACGAAGACGGCTAGATGACTCATCAATTAAATCAATTGCTTTATCAGGAAGAAATCGATCTGTAATATAACGATTAGAAAGTGTCGCTGCCGCTACGATCGCACTATCCGTAATGCGCACTCCATGGTGCAACTCGTACTTCTCTTTTAACCCACGCAAAATAGAAATCGTATCTTCCACCGTAGGTTCAGTTACATATACAGGTTGAAACCGCCGCGCTAAAGCTGCATCTTTTTCGATATGTTGACGATACTCATCAAGGGTGGTTGCCCCCACGCAATGCAGCTCGCCTCGCGCCAATGCAGGCTTTAACATATTTGATGCATCCATGGCTCCATCAGCTTTTCCAGCCCCCACCAATGTGTGCAACTCGTCAATAAACAAAACAATGCTGCTATCTGCATGCGTGATCTCTTTCACCACACTTTTTAAGCGTTCTTCAAAATCCCCGCGAAATTTAGCCCCCGCCAATAATGCTCCTAAATCCAAAGACATTAACTCCATCTCTTTCAAGGATTCAGGGACATCACCTTTAACAATTCGCTGGGCTAACCCTTCTAAAATAGCTGTTTTACCAACCCCGGGTTCACCGATTAACACAGGATTATTTTTAGTCCGTCGCGATAACACTTGTATAGTTCTACGGATTTCTTCATCTCGCCCAATAACCGGGTCCAACTTTCCTTGCCGGGCTTGCTCTGTTAAATTAATACAATACTTCTTTAACGCATCATACGTTTCCTCTGCGTTTGGTGAATCAGCACTGCGACCTTTGCGCATCATTTTAATTGCCTCCTGTAACTTTATTTCTGTAATACCAAATCTTTTTGCTAAATCAAAAACTGCAGAGCTTGGACAAGCCAGCAGCCCAACCAGTAAAAGTTCTTGAGAGATGTACTCATCACCCAATTTGTCTGCCAATTGTTCTGCATAAACCAAAACAGCGCTTAATTCTCGACTCAGATAAATTTGCTGTTCATTCGTCGTAACCTTAGGAATTTTCTGCAACTGTGATTGAAATTCTGTTTTAAATCGCAACGCATCAATACCTACCACATTTAACAAATCCATCGCCATCCCTTCGGGATCATCCAACAACACTTTTAACAAGTGCTCTGGCAACAATTGCTGATGAGACTCATTCATTGCAAAAGTCTGAGCAGACTGCAAAAAACCCTGAGAACGCTGAGTATATTTTTCAATTTTCATGGGACCTCCATGACCAGATATTTTCTATATATATGTTACCAAAAAACAACACTATTTGCATTTACTTTTTATTAACCTATTTAGTTTATTTTTAAAAAAACTCCCGGAGAATCTCCATGAAAATATCCTCTTTCATAATCTCTATCTTAGTATTAATGCACCTTACGTATGCTGCAGAGGCCGAAGAAACTATAATCTCTTCTGTTGAAATAGGTGACAGCAGCAATAAAGAGTTTTTTACTCGTTGCCAAACAGAAGCACGACTGATTGAAGGGGATAAACTAGCCATTATAAATACGACAACAAAATCCGTTAAATTAACTGTGCATTATGGCGCAGGAGAATTCTACTCCCTACAGGGATCAGGAACCATTGAATTCACGCTAGAGGCCGGACAAATTGGGCTTATTAGCGATTCCCGATTTCATGCGTTTAATCTAAAATCTCTATTAAGCATTTTTATAGATAAAACAGAAATTTTTCATCGCTCTGTTGGTCATGTACACACCTTAGAGCCTACTATTAGATTTCTTATATCATCCCATCATACTAACCCTGCCTCCACAGAAGAATCTTAATCTAATTCTTAACTCTTTGAATTAGAAACAGTTTATGATACAGCTTAGAAAACGTGCTTATAAGGAATAATATGACAAAAGCACTTGCCTTCATAATCGTTCTACTTGTGTGTCCCATATATTCGTCCAGTTTAGACACCTACTCACCGTCTGTTCTTATAGGTGATTTTCAAGACAGGAGATTTACTCAGCAATACTTGTGTGCAGTAAATATGGGGATAGGAAACGGATTCGGGGTAAAGAACAATACCGATAATCCCATTACAATAACAATGGAATATGGTATATGGACGCTTCGTCATCCCCTTATACGCACCGACACGACCAGTTTTATACTTCCCGCCGGCAAAACTGCAGCGATTATCGACTCTCGCATAAAAATTGAACACATTCGCTCTATTCTAAAACTATGGGTAAATGGACAATTAATAACAGATAAAACTCGGGAAGATATTCCAGATAGCAACCCAATACTTTTATTTCAATATTAAAATATTATGCAGATTTATCTTTTTTAGCCAACCTTTGAATATCTGGATAGTTCAATCGAAATACTTTCCATTCTGCCAATTCTTCTGCCCCGATATGTTTATAAAAATTAATGGCTGGCTGATTCCAATCTAATACTACCCAATCAATACGCCCATAGTCCTTTTCATAGGCAATTTCACAGACTTTTTTTATTAATGCTTCGCCATACCCATTACCACGATGACTTTCACGTATATATAAATCTTCAATATGAATACAGTATTTACATAAAAACGTAGAATAACTTGTATGATATAATACAAAGCCCAAAGCCTCGCCATCTTCTTCCACAATTAAAACATGTGCTTCAGGTGTATTAGAAAATAAAGTCTTTTTTACATCATCAATAGTTGCAACCACACGATCTTCCAAATTTTCATAAGCTGCAAGTTCCCGGATTAAATCTAAGATTAATCCCGCATCTTGAATTGAAGGTATTTTTATATTAAACATAACATTATCTTTCCTTAGCAATAAGTTATCTGACTAATGTTAAAAAAACCTTTAAATTTCGAAATATTTTTTAATCACAAATTCCCAGCACCAGCAATCCTCATCTCAGATAAAATCAGCTAAATATTCCGGACATCCTTCTTACACACTTGAATTTATTTATGCAATATGGCATACAATACCATCATGTGCCGCTGTGGCTCAGTGGTAGAGCACATCCTTGGTAAGGATGGGGTCGAGAGTTCGATTCTCTTCAGCGGCACCAGTTACGGCTTTAAACTTACCTTGTTTCCACTATGCCGCTCTAATTTTCCTGAAAGTTCTAATTCTAAGATAACGTCCCATACATATGCTGGGGATAATTCTGTATGCCGAATTATAGCATCCACCTCAATTGGTGAAGAAGAAAGTAGTTCTGTAATTTTAGACTTCATTCCGGTAAGTCCCCGCACTTCAGGCCCAGGAATTGGAAAATACTCTTTAGGATCAAAGGCATTGGCCCGATCTAAATTTATAGAAAGGTTATTAAGAATGTCAGATGCACTTCTTACAAGACACGCACCTTCAGTGATTAATTTATTTGGGCCTTCAGAACGCGGATCATATGGAAATCCAGGAACGGCAAAAACTTCTCTACCAAATTCATTTGCGTACATAGCTGTAATTATTGACCCAGATTGCTGCCTGGCCTCCACAACTAAGACACCCGTTGATAACCCTGCAATAATACGATTGCGTCGCGGAAAATGATGCGCAGCAGGCGACGTCCCAAACGGAAACTCAGAAATTAATAACCCTTTGTTCTCTATATCTTTTTGTAAGTTGGCATTTTCTTTTGGATATACAACATCCCCCCCCCCACCCAAAACAGCAATTGTACCCGTTTCCAGGGCCCCTTGATGAGCCGCCGCATCAATCCCAATAGCCAACCCAGAAACGATACTTAATCCTGTACGTCCCAAAGATTCAGTCAGATCCCTAGTAAATTTCATGCCATTCAAGGATGCATTTCGACTGCCAACAATTCCAAAAACTGGATTAAATAATAATTTATAATTTCCTTTTAAATAAAGGACAGGAGGCGCGGAATCAATTGCTTTCAAATATGAGGGATACTCAGAATCTTCCCACGTTAGAATAACAGCAGAATGTTTCTTTGCGTGTTGAATTTGTTCTTTTGCAAAGTCAATGTCAGGAATTCTTATGGTTTCTTTTCCGGCACGTTTTACTATTTCTGGCAAAGCTTTTAAGGCTTCAGCCGCGGAACCATAACGTTTTAATAAATGCCTAAAAGTTGAAGGACCTATATTTTCTGCACCTATTAAACGAATCCAATCTATTAGATGTTTTTCGTCCATCTGATCCCCTAAAGTTTAATTTTACTCTCCTCGCCTTTAATCAAGCGACATATGTTTTCTTTATGCCGCAAAAAAATTAATACAATCATAAAAATAAAAAATATTTTTGAAAACCACATTAAGTTCGTTTCCATATCTAATATAGGAAATATATGTATTACAACATATACACCACCTGCAATAATACCCATCAAAGATGCTAAGGATACAATTTTAGTAGAAAAAGCAACAATTAGAAACACAAGCATAGCAATCAAAGCACCATAAGGAAAAAGCCACATCATAAACCCCATCAAAGAAGCCACGCCTTTTCCTCCATTAAACTTTAACCAACAAGAATACATATGTCCAATGACGCCAGCTCCTCCAACAATCATTAAAGAACTTATAAGAATATCCGACGGCACATCATTTATTGGATCCATAATCAACGCAAATAAAAACATCGGAATCCAAATTTTAACAATATCCAAAACATATGTTATCAAGGCCAACTTTTTCCCACCTATTCGTAACACATTGGTTGCGCCAATATTACCAGAGCCCTGTTGGCGAATATCTTGTTTTAAAAATAACTTTACTAAAACATACCCTGATGGAATAGATCCAACCAAATATGCAACTACACTCCATATAAGCAATGATTCAAAGGACATCAACGTTTCCTAATTGTTGTTGAATTTCATATAGCGCAACAGCAGCAGCATTAGACGCATTTAAAGTGGGAAATTTTGGATTAGTCGGCAGTTGTGCTAGGAAATCACATTTTTCCATCACTAAACGCCGCATACCCGTGCCCTCTGCACCGACAACCAAAACTACTTTTTTAGGCAGATCAATTTTATGCAATGGCTGAGTACCGTGTTCTGACAATCCGACCACCCAAAATCCATGCTCTTTCAATTCGTCTAATGTTCGGGCCAAATTTGTGACTTTAGCAAATGAGGTATACTCCAAGGCCCCACATGCAGATTTTGCCAACACCCCACTTTCAGGAGGGCAATTACGATCCGTATGAATCACACCATCAACATTAAAGCACGCAGCAGATCTTAAAATGGCGCCAACATTGTGGGGATCCGTCACCTGATCAAAGGCCAAAATTAAGCAAGGTTCCTTAGCTAACGGCAACTCATCTAAATGAACATTCGGTAAGGCTGTCGTTTCAAGCACAATTCCTTGATGCACCGATTCCGCAGAAACTAACTTTTCTATCTCTTTCTTTGTAATAATTTTAAGAATCTTTGAATATTGCTCATACTCTTCAGCTAAATCAGCCACAACATACAAATATTTGTGTTGACGCTTTGGATTCTGTAAAGCTGCATTTACCGCGTGAACCCCATATAAAAACAAACTTGATGAACCAGATCGCCGCTCCACAACGTACTCCTAACCTCTTTACGTGAAGTATACAGGGAGATAAATTAATTGTACAAACAATTGTTAAGGACTAGTATCTGTCTCGCTGGAAAACGTCATGGTAAAAACAGGAATTTTAATAGTTAATTTAGGTTTCTCATCTTTTATCTTTCGCCAACGTTTATTTAACCACTTACTGCCGGGTATCACACCCTTTGATTCTATCTTTTTAACTAAATCAGGGATTAATTTACCAAAACCATAGAATCGAAGTTTATATAAATATTCATAGACAATACCAATTACTTTATATTGATCTTCTAATGTTTCACAACCTTCTGGAACAATTTTTGCATTCATCCCACGTTTTAAGCCTATACCTAAACTGTTACAAATAGCATTAAAATAATCTTTGTCTGTAGCACCACGCCCACAAGCAGGTATTCGAAATAAATGATGAGTGTAATGATCAGAACTAATGACGTCTTTAGGAAACAAATTAACCAAACGATAATTAGGATAATAATTTGTCACTACTGCTTCAGGAAAAAATCTAGTAAGAAACATTAAACCTAAAGATCCATCATCTATACAGATAGGTCTTTCAGATGCTGCTGAAAACGTTAAATCAACGCAAAGTACAAGAACACAACAAATCTGTAAAAGTTTTTTTATCATATTTATTGATTAACCAATAAATTAATACCCGCCATTACGCCAAGAATAAAATCTTTTGATTCAGAACATACGCGTTCCTCGCTGGGACCAAATGTTAGGGAATATATTTCAGGTCCTGCGACAGACTCCTCTATTTGCGTTGCAAAAATAAATGGCTTTGCCCAACCGGCATTGAAAGACAACATCAATCCATTTTGAAACCCTCTTAAGAAATTATGGCTTGTATGCCAGATAATCTCTACATTAGGTGCTTTTAAAGAACTGCTCACTCTCTTTTCAACATTCAGTCTCCATGATATTTCTGCGTCATCCCCTTTAGCTCCATCTACACTTGATGCAACGCCAACATCACGACGCTCATAAACTACTCGTACAAAATCTTTCCCGGGGTGTCTTTTTGATGTCTCCGCTGGCTCTCTCAACTCTTTCCCATCTGCTGTGAAAAAAACCTTTTCTAAAGGAATAACAAAAAAAGGTAAACTTTCTTCATCTGCATTCACAGAACCCAAAACTAGCGGACTATTACTTCTAGCAATTCTGAGGTTCAATAAAGTTTTTGTATCATGGCCAGCTCCAGGAATGCGACATCCGTCATATATCTCAGAAGAAAAGTCTCCTTGAGCCTTTAACAAACTCTCGTCCTTTATATCCAGCTCAAAAAGCACACCGGCACCAAAAATATTTTCTAAAAAACCACTGTTTAGTACTTGTGACTCACCCCAAAAATCTACCGGTCCGGACACCTGACGACGCAAGTTTGGCAGCACAGGCATTAAACCGCAGCCTCCGGCATACTCAGCATCCTCAAAACCACCTTTCTCTGTCAACGCAGCAGCACCAAAACATGACGAAAATATAACAAAAAGTAAAACAAACGAAATAAAGCGCATCGTATTATCCCAATAATTATTCTATTATTAGATCGTAAAGATTAAATAAAAATTAAGCAAGCAATACCGCCCCAAGAAAAAACCAGCACATCACATTAATTCTATCTGCAGAATCTTTCTTGCCTACAGTTCTTACTTTAGATATAATCAGGCAACGTTTTACTTTCCTGATTTATGAGCATACGTTTTTCCGATGATATTTTAGCCTTGATCAAAGACCGTCTTCCGGTGTCTGAAATCATTGGTCGTCGCACAACATTAAAACAAAAAGGTAAAGATTATTTAGGTTTATGCCCATTTCATCAAGAAAAAACTCCATCCTTTACCGTAAATGACCAAAAGGGATTTTATCACTGCTTTGGATGTGGGGCTCACGGCGATGTTTTTAAATTTCTAACAGACTATGAAAAGCTCAGCTTTCAAGAAGCCGTTGAACAATGTGCTCATCATGCAGGCGTTACTTTACCAAAAGCAACACCTCAGCAACAAAAAGCTCAAGCAGAACGAGACCTATTATTCAAGTTACTTTCCGATACAGACAACCTCTTTCAACATGTCCTTCAATCATCAACAGGAAAAGAATATCATGACTATTTAACTGCACGCGGAATTACAAAGGAATCTATTCAAAAATTTCATCTAGGGGTTTCGCCCAAGGGACGGATTACCCAGTTTATACATACAAATAATATTCCATTAGATCTGGCTGAAAAAGTTGGCCTGGTAAGTAAGTATGACAATGCGGTTAAAGAAAAATTTATTGATCGTTTAATGTTTCCAATTTTTGATGAAAAAAAACGAGTGGTTGGCTTCGGGGGAAGGACTCTTAACGAAAATATTCAACCCAAATACTTAAATTCTTCTGACAATGACCTCTTTCATAAAGGTAATTTATTATATGGTCTGCACTTAATGGATCATAAAAATTCTTCTGCCATTTTGGCTGAAGGATATTTGGATGTTATTGCCATGATCCAGTCTGGCTTTACAAATGTTTTTGCCCCAATGGGAACTGCTGTCACACAAGAACAAGCCAAAAAAGTGTTAAAATATTTTAATAAAATTTATTTATGTTTTGATGGAGATTCTGCAGGTTTCAAAGCAATGAGTCGTGCAGCTGAAGTATTTCTACCTTTATTACAGCCCGGTATTGAGTTGTTATTTATGCGATTACCCGAAGGTCAAGATCCCCACAGTTTAATTACTTCAGGGCAAACTTCTGTCTTAAATCAAAAAATTAAGACTCCTTTAAATTTAGTAGAGTTCTTAAAAGTTTATGAATCGCACCAACACCCTGGTTCACACCCAGCCGCATTGGCATTGCAGCGTAAAAATGTATTAGATCTTATCGCTACTGTACAAGATCCGTTTTTAAAATCTTTATATAAGGATCAAGTTTATGCTCTTTTTCAAACAGCAAAAGCTTCTAAAAAAGCCCCCGCATCCGTCGATCTCCCTAAAACCACCTCTGTACACATAATTTATGAAGCTGTATTAGTTAAAGCCTTTTTGCTGTGCCCAAATCTTTATAGCGATCTGATGGACCAGCTACATACTTATCCATTAAGTTCAAAAACCCAGGAAATACTAAGTGTTATAGAAACTTACATTTTTTCTGGGGATAAACTTGAGTTTTTATCAATTGTTCCCTATATTAAAGAACATCTGCCGACATTAAACATCGATTCTATGCTTAGCGATACACTACACGTACACGCTCCGTTTTTAAACGACCCCATCGATGAAAAAAATGTAAGGACGGGAATTGAGCGCATATTAGAACATTTTAATGATAATGCCTCATTAGAAGCTCATATTAAAGAAGCGCAAGAACGCTTCAAAAAGTCTCAGGATAAGGCAGACTGGGATCGTTTAAAAATACTAATGGCTCAGAAACAGCATCGAAATGATGATGAATAACAAGCCACATACAGAATGTTGAAAGGAAGTAAGCCATGTCTGAAGAATCATTAGATTTATTTGATCACCCCCGCGTAAGAAAGTTAGTTCAAGTTGCGCAAGAACAGGGCTATATGACCTATAATGAAATTAATGACGCCTTTGATGAAGAAGAAATTCCCGTTTCTTTTATTGAAGAACTATTAATTTATTTAGAAGATGCCGGCGTAAAGCTTATTGATACAAAATTTGATGCTGATATAGATGAAGAGGAAGAAGAAGTAGTCCCAGCTCCGGCTGCTATTAATATTTTAGACAGCTTTACTGACTCTGCAGATGAAGACGATACCGATGAAGTTGTAGATGTTATTGCACCAGAAGAATCCAGAACGGATGATCCTGTACGTTTATACTTACGCGAAATGGGTAGTGTTGAATTATTATCTCGCGAAGGTGAAGTAGAACTTGCCAAACGCATCGAAGAAGGCAAAGCGTTGATGATTAAGTCATTATTCCTAAGCCCTTTAACCTTTGATGCCATCCGCGAGTGGTATGACTTCTTACAAAAAGGCGATCTTTTATTACGCGATGTAATTGCCTTAGAAGCTTACAAAGAGCCTGAAAAAAATTTTGAAGAAGACGTGGACGATGAAGACGCTGAAGATTCTGAGGATAGCTCTAAATCTATCGATGAATCAGAAGAATCTGCCGAAACTGAGGAGACCGAAGAATCATCAGGTGACAATGAAACTTCTCTTGCAGAGTTAGAAGCTACTTTATTACCTGCGGTTTTAGAATCATTCAGCCGAATTTTAGCCCTACATGATAAATTAGAAACATATCGCAAAAAGAACGATACTAAAAAATTAGAACAAATCCAAGATGAAGTATACCAATTAACTCAATCTATTCATCTTAATCACCATTGCATAGAAGAGCTAACAACCCAACTATACGAATTAAACAAAGAAATTGTTGGACTAGAACGTGAATTATTACCTTTGGCTGAAAAAGCCGGCGTAAAGCGTAATGATTTTATAAAAGCACACAAAGATTATTTTCAAAGCGCTGAATGGAATGTAAAATCCACCCCCGCATGGGATGGCTTTTTTAATTCGGCGGCAACGCTTGTCAACGATTTAGATCAACATGTAAAGCACGCTCAATCTGCAACGCGTTTATCCATAGGTGAATTCAGAGACATCGTCTCTAATATTCAAAAAGGTGAACGAATTGCCGAACGTGCAAAGAAAGAAATGATTGAAGCAAACTTACGCTTAGTCATTTCAATTGCTAAAAAATATACCAATCGTGGGCTGCAATTCTTGGATTTAATTCAAGAAGGTAATATCGGCTTAATGAAAGCTGTAGATAAATTTGAATACCGTCGCGGTTACAAATTTTCAACCTATGCAACATGGTGGATTCGCCAAGCCATCACAAGGTCAATTGCTGACCAAGCTCGAACAATTCGTATTCCGGTGCATATGATTGAAACAATTAATAAATTATTGCGTACGTCTCGTCAAATGCTTAATGAAATGGGCAGAGAACCTACACCAGAAGAATTAGCAGAAAAACTAATGATTCCTGTAGAAAAGGTACGTAAAGTACTAAAAATCTCAAAAGAACCTATCAGCCTTGAAACCCCCGTTGGTGATGAGGAAGACAGTCATTTGGGTGATTTTATTGAAGATAAAAATGCCGTGTTACCCATTGATGCTGCAATTTATGGTAACTTGCGTGATACAACCAATAAGATCCTTTCCACATTAACACCCCGCGAAGAACGTGTGTTACGTATGCGGTTTGGTATTGGCATGAATACAGACCATACTCTAGAAGAGGTTGGACAACAATTCAATGTTACGCGTGAACGTATTCGTCAGATTGAAGCAAAAGCCTTGCGCAAGCTAAAGCATCCAACACGCTCACGCAAATTACGCAGTTTCTTGGATCACTAAATAGGCTTCTTCGCTTCGCTGCGAAGACAATATATTGCCCACCCATGTCGCGGTGTCGCACTTACAGTGCTCCACGCGATCGCCCACCCACGGCTTGGCAAATGCCAAGCCGTTAAGTGGCACCCACACAGAAGCACCCACCTCTACGATGTGCTGGACTAAACAAGATATTATGCTCCAATCACTCATCAATTGCTTTTAAATTTACTATTGTTTGCTCGGATAATATTCCAAACTTGTCATGCAACTGATTTAAAAAATTAGACACCAAACTTTTCTCTTGTGACCAAACATACCGAACAGCAACACGCATTAATTTGTCTTGTCTACAATATGTTTCTATATCATCTCTAATACTATTTAAATGCCTATGCAGTAAATCTTCCAAAAGACCTGCTGCAATATACGCTACTTCTTGTTCATTATGACATAAGCTCAATAACTCCATCACAAATTCCAAACTTTCGTGGGGATCTTGTTTAATTAATTCATCAGCATAATCATACGCCCAAGCATACTTTTTAAATTCACTTCGGTAATATTCTAAATACGCCCTAGCACAAAGATCCAGTTTATTATCTGCCATGATCATCGTTTCTCAAATATTTTCTGTTTTCTTTATACAAGAACATATTAAATTAAGTGTTAATTTTTTTGACAAATGGCGGAAGGAACAATAAAAATATGCTGTTTTTTGTCAAAATTAACTTCTTGTTAATATTTTTTAACTATCATTAACACTTACCACCGGAGATCATCATTATGTCAAAACACCTTAGGACTACTTTGGCTTTAGGATTATTATCTATGTCTACCCTAAGTGCAGCAGGCGTAGGTTGGGAGGAAATTAACCTTACAACTCCTCCTCGTCCATTAGAAGCCCCAACAACAGCGGCAGCAGCTTCAGTTTCTATGTTAACTCAACAAGCTGCCGCAGAACTAAAACTATTCAGAACACAGTCTTTAATTAGAGACATGGGTACAAAAGAACGTACAGAACTTGTTCGCAGGCTTAGCTTAAAACGAATGGAGCTTGAAACAGCAATCCCCACAGAACGACAAGCTGCAGCTGCTGCAGAATCTTGTTGCTTTTTATTTTGGAGAAGCTGCCTTCGAATATCTTCCAAAACCCTTGGCAGCTTAGCCATAGATCTAATTATGGATATATCTGACGGAAAATTAGATGGACATGGCCCTGATGGATCTATTGATTACATTCATCATGTAGTCAGCATTGTTAATGCCACAATAGAAGAAGCAAAAACTGTTGTAAAGCGTTAACCCTTTTCTAATTTTTGAATGCTATCTATTTATAGTATCAACTTTTCTAGGAGAAATCTTATGTACAAATCATTAATTATTGCTGTGTCTTTTGGCTTGGGCCTTTCAACCTTTACTTTAAATGCAAACGATATTGAATTACAAGTTTCAACCGACACAAAACCTTCCATTGTACAAGCAGCAGAAAAATTAAAAAACTTAAAATCAAAAGAACGTAAAGCTTTAGCAACTTATTTACAAAAAAAGACCGATAGGACAGCTTTAAAAAGTGCTTTAACATCTGCCCGTGAAACACATGATACTCGACAAGCCTTTGCGGCAACCATAGCCAGTCGCAGTTTAGATGCAGCCCCTACAGTTCCCACTGCTAAAGAAAAATGCGCGGCATGTTGTGTTGCTTTCTTAAGCAAGATCATGCCGACATTAGGTGAAACCGCACTTCAATTAATTGACGATGTTAGCAGCGACGGCAAAGTAGACGGCATGGGACATGATGAAGTTCCAGTCAATTATATGGGAAGTTTAGCAGATATTGTAAATGCTGGAATAGATGCTATTAAACCACATGCTGCAAAATAATTATTACTTTTTTTAGATTAAAGGTGTGCATACAGCACATCTTTAATCTTTTAAATATTTCTGCACACGCTTATGGGCAAACTCTGTCGTCAACTGATCAAGATGCTCAATACTGTCTTTTATTTTAGATCGATCTTCTTGTAATAAAGCATTCTCTAAATTTTTTATAGCCTCGTGAATTTGATTAACCGTAATGTCAGACAATAACTCTCTATCAGAATCTAAAGCTTGTTCTATCGCATGAATTAATTGCCTTGCTTCTGTCTTTGCTTGATTAAGCAAGCGATTTTCCATATCTTCTTTTGCATATCGATGACTATCCAGAATCATTTCCTTCATTGCATCTTCACTTAACCCATATGTAGGTTTTACAGTAACTTTCTGAACAACACCAGTTGTCTCTTCCGTGGCCGTTACCGTTAATAATCCATCAGCATCCAATGCAAATATAACATTCACCTTTGCTAACCCCGCTGCCATTGCAGGAATCCCTGACAAAACAAACTTCCCTAGCGATCTACAGTCTGACGCTAATTCACGCTCTCCTTGCACCACATTAATGATAATTCCCGTTTGATTATCTTGAAATGTAGTAAATTGCTGAGCTTTACGAATAGGAATAGGACTGTTTCGGGGAATAACTTTATCAACAATTCCCCCCATCATTTCTACCCCCAAAGATAACGGAGACACATCAATCAATACACTATCACCGCCATAAGTTAAAAGATGTGCTTGTCTAGCTGCACCAATTGCAACCACCTCATCTGGATTTAAAGATTGAAAGATCGGAACACTAAAGGTTTTCTGCAAACTTTCCTGAATTGCAGGAATACGAGTAGACCCACCAACCAAAATAATTCCTTGAATATCCCCTGCGCTCAATTTTGCCTGACGAAAAGTATCCTGCGTAATGTTGACAGTCTTTTCTATAAAGGGGTGTAAAAGCTGTTCAAAGGTTTCCCGTTTCAATACACATCTGTCCCCCAGCGGGGTATCAAACGTAGCCTTTACCTGGATCGACAAACGTTCTTTTACTTGGCGCGCCTGGGATAATGCATGACGTCTTTGTTCTAAAGTTAATGTACTCTCTTTTAAAAAATAATTAACTATCTGGGCATCAAAATCATCCCCACCTAAAAAAGCATCTCCACCTGTGGCCAACACCTGAAACACTCCCTGTGTCATACGCAATATCGACACATCAAATGTTCCACCTCCCAAGTCATAAACTATATAAATGCCTTCTTTTGCATCGTCTAATCCATAGGCCAACGCAGCAGCAGTAGGCTCTGCAACTAATCGCAATACATTTAATCCTGCCAACACAGCCGCATCTTTAATACTGGTTCTGGCAACTTCATCAAAGTACGCAGGTACTGTTACAACCACATTCTTTATCCGTTGATTTAAATAATCTTCAGCCTTAGCTTTAATATAATCAAAGATTACCCCAGCAACTTCGGTTGGAGTTTTTACCCCTTGGGCAGTCTTTAATTTTAAGTCTTGTTCAGTCTGAGAAATAATAAAAGGATGATGTTCCATAACAGTTGTTAATTCAAACACAGATCGTCCCATAATCCGCTTAATAGAATAAATTGATTCTGCCTGCCTAATAGCAGCATTACCAATAAGTACCCCGTTAGGTTGATAACTTACAACTGACGGTAATAAATTAGATTCTTCATCTAAGGGTATTAATTCAACAATATCATCACGAACGAAGCCCGCTACACAATGTGTTGTACCAAAGTCAATTCCAATTGCATGGTTTGACTCTGCTGTGATCTTTGGCGCAGAAGGGTCAGTAATTTGAATCAGCATGCCTTATCTCCTTCGTTAGATTACGCAGACGCTGTACATATGTCAACTTTGCAATTGCTGTTAAGATTTTACTTGAATCCAAAGTACCTATTGCCTTATCTAAATTAAATATAACCTCTCGATATAATTGATCACTTTCTTCAGCAGATACATTGGTTTGCAACGCCATAATTTTTTGTAAAAACCCCATAGGTGGGGTAGGAATGTCCTCCTCATCAAAGTTTTCTAACGTTAATGAAGGATCTTTGATATATAATACTGATGCCTTAGCAATTAATAGCTGATCTTGCAGTGCCTTATACGCTTGATTAACTTGACTAATATGCTGTTCTGCCCACAACTGTTCGATGTCAGAAATATTGCGCAATTTATCTGGGTGCAGATTTCGCTGCAAACTAAAATAATACTGATCCAATATTGCCCGATCAATACTTAATGATGGCGTGCATTTAAAAATCACAAACGGATTCATTGTATAAAACGGAAGAATCTTTCCACACATCACGCACAATAACTCAGAAGCCTTACTTGTATGCGTACACTGTGCACAAATTACTTTAAACATGGAAAGACTCTCCACATCCACATCGCCCTTTTTCATTGGGATTTTTAAAAGTAAAGCCTGACTCCAGCTCATTAACTTCAAAGTCCATCACCACCCCCAAAATAAACATTATAGCCTTGGGATCGATTAATACGGTTACCCCATCTGCTTCGATTACCTCATCATAAGGATTCTTATCATCTGCATATTCAATGTAATAAGACAATCCAGAACACCCACGGGTTTTAATACCAACACGAATACCTAACGAAGGCTTTTCCCGCTTCAGCAACAGTTGCTTAATTTGATCAACAGCAGCAGATGTAACAGTTAATAATGACATTATAACACTTTTTGTTTATCTTTATAATTCTGCACAGCTGCTTGAATTGCATCTTGTGCTAAAATAGAACAATGCACTTTTACAGGTGGCAGCGCTAACTCTTCTGAAATGTGCGAGTTTTTAATTAACAATGCCTCATCAACACTTTTGCCTTTTAACCATTCGGTCGCTAACGAGCTGGAAGCAATTGCAGAACCGCACCCAAATGTTTTAAACCTAGCATCTTCAATTTTACCCTCATCCGACACTTTGATTTGTAACTGCATTACATCTCCACATGCGGGGGCCCCAACTAAACCAATTCCAACCGATTGATCTACTTCAGCATTTTCAAAACTGCCCACATTCCTAGGATTCTCAAAATGATCCACAACTTTTTTACTATAGGCCATAACTTTACTCCTTAATCTGTTTAGTGTTCAGTCCATTTGATGGATTTTAAGTCTACCCCTTTGCGCACCATTTCATACAAAGGACTCATATCTCGTAAGCGAGTAACACTTGCAATAATACTATCAGCAGCAGCATCCAACTCTTCCTCGGTCGTAAAGCGACCAATTCCAATACGTAATGACGTATGTGCCATTTCATCTTCAACACCTAATGCATATAACACATAAGAAGGTTCCAAGGATGCAGAGGTACATGCAGACCCTGAAGACAGACATAAATTTTTAATTCCCATCATCAACCCCTCTCCTTCTACATAAGCAAAACTAATATTAAGATTTCCCGGAATACGCTGCTTTTCATGACCATTTAAATAAATCTCTGGCAAAACATCTTTAAGTTTCTTCCAAAATCTATCTTTTAGTTTAGCAATCCTGGCAGATTCAAATTCTATTTCGTTCTGTGCAATTTCACAGGCAGCTCCCAATGCTACACATAAAAATGGAGACAATGTACCCGACCGCATACCACGTTCTTGACCGCCTCCATTAATTTGAGCAGTCAATCGTACCCTTGGCCGTTTACGGACATACAAGGCGCCCACACCTTTGGGCGCATACAACTTGTGTCCCGAAATACTTAACATATCAATTTTCATTGCTTCCACATCCAAGGGTATCTTACCTACCGCTTGAGCAGCATCTGTATGAAAAAACACCCCATGCTCGCGACAAATTTCCCCAATAGCACTTAATGGCTGAATCACACCAATTTCATTATTAACCGCCATAATTGATACCAAAACCGTAGCAGGCTTAATCGCGGCCTTTAACACGTTTAAATCGATCAATCCATCTTTCTGAACGGGCAAATACGTCACTTCAAATCCATCTTGTTCTAAATGACGACAAGCATCTAATACACATTTATGTTCGGTAACACAGGTAATAATATGGTTCTTACCTTTCGACTTATAAAAGTGAGCTGCACCTTTTATCGCTAAGTTATTGGACTCAGTCGCCCCACTTGTAAAAATAACCTCACTTGAATTTGCATTAATTAACTTGGCTATTTTGGCTCTTGCACCCTCAACTGCAGCCTCCGCTTCCCATCCATAGATATGATTACGAGAATGAGGATTGCCAAAATGTTCCGTTAAATACGGCAGCGCCACTTCAACCACCCTTGGGTCACACGGGGTTGTTGCTTGATAATCTAAATAAATATACCCGTCCTTTTTTGGTATCGATGGTATCATTTTTATAATCCCTCTACTTTCTTAGCCACTTGCATGTCTTCCCATACCTGCATAAAATAATTTATATCCTCGGTCGTACTTGTTGGACTTAAACTTAATCGAACTGCACTGTTAATATAAATATCTTCTACTCCCATTGCTTTTAACACATGGGACTGTTCAACTTTACCTGATGAACAGGCTGAACCCGCACTAATAGCAATACCATTTAAATCACAATGAATAACTTGAGTATCCTTATTAAGGCCAGGAGTGCTAACATTAAGTGTATTCGGCAATCCATCCGCCATGCTATTAATTTGAACCCTAGGATTGAAGGCTGTCATCTGATTAACCATATGCTTAATCAAAGCATTTATTTGATGCCACTGGGTAAAGGTTGACAGCTCTGAAGCAACTCCAAAACCCATAATTGCAGCAACATTCTCTGTACCGGACCGCAATCCTTTTTCTTGCCCACCACCCAATAAAGGTGCCTTCAATATCAATGACGACCGACTAATCAACGCCCCAACACCTTTAGGTCCGCCAATTTTATGGGCAGAAATCGTCATTAAATCAACATTTAAATCTGAAAAAGATACCGGTATTTTGCCAAAAGCTTGCACTGCATCTGTATGCACCAAACAATTATGTTGATGACACAATTCCACCAGATTTTTAAAATTGTGCTGGATAATTCCAGTTTCAGAGTTCGCCAAGGCCACACTAACCAATTTGGGAGCATTGCTACGACGGAAATACCCTTCCAATACATCCAACTTAATTTGCCCACATCGATCAACCGGAATTAAATTATCCGTCAGCATATTTTTATGAATAGACGCATGTTCAACCGCACTTGCATAAATAAATTCTTTTGAGATATTTAATCCAGATACTGCAAGATGATTGGCTTCTGTGCCACCACTCGTCAATGTAATCTCCTTAGGCAAGGCTCCAACTACAGATCCAATTTGTTTACGAGCTTTATCAATTGCTGCGCGACACTTGCGCCCAAAATGATGTACCGCTGATGCATTTCCAATAAGATCTAGCGCACTAATCATCGTATCTTTTACTTGAGGCAATAAAGGAGCCGTAGCATTATAGTCAAGATAAACAACCTTAGTCATTAGCCACCTGCTTGTGCTTTAACCAGTTAGATTCTGATTGTGGAATATTCCCCTTCGCCAAATCCTCTAACGTAATCCCCACCAAAAAATTAAAAACTTGATTTGTCAATTCTTCCCACAAACGATGGGTCTTACATAAAACACCTGTTTTGGTACAACCGGAATGCGACATAGGATCACACTTGGTAAAAAATAAATTTTCTTCCGCAGCCACAATAATTTCTGCCAAGGTAATAAAGTTAGCATCTCTAGCTAATGTATATCCTCCTGATTGACCACGAACGCTATTCACAAGACCTGCCTTGCGTAACCTTGTAAATAGCTGCTCTAAATAAGCTATTGATATTTCCTCTGTCTCTGCAATATAGGATAAGGGAACAACAGCTTGTTGTTTCAGTGCATCGCACATGCGCAACAGCGCAATAACCGCATATCGACCTTTTGTTCCTAACTGCATAATCCCCCCATTGAATCCTGACTAAAATATAAGGGATTTAAAAATTTTTTTCAAGAAAATCCTGACAAATTATATCAGGTTTTTATAAAAATGAATGGCTATCTTAATGATTGTAGCTCTTGCAAGGTCTTTATATAAAATTCCTTTAAATAAAGAAATTCCTCCAGATTTTTATAAAGCTGTCGCTGAAATTATTAAATATGTCTTTAAAAAGAAACGGAAATAAAAGCACCTTTATTTG
>Ga0172373_10003317_pt1 | contig 23646 bp, 27 predicted proteins | sample Lak10m_2_FD_114546 | JGI IMG/M metagenome (GOLD analysis project Ga0172373, IMG submission 114546) | Freshwater microbial communities from Kabuno Bay, South-Kivu, Congo - kab_092012_10m | ecosystem: Environmental > Aquatic > Freshwater > Lake | place: Democratic Republic of the Congo...
AAAATGTAAAATACCTTTTAATTTATATAGCTTAAAATAAGGAAATTTTTTTTACTGATTCCTGCCTTCGCAGGAATGACAGGGTAAAAATCAAGTAATTTATTAAACTTAAACAAGTCTAATCCGTTATTTCATTTAAATTAATTTCAACTTCTTCTAAAATCTCTATTTTATATTTTTGCATTTTTTCATAAGTTAAGTCTAAACTTATTTGTTCTTTCAAAAAATTCTTCAAAAGATATAATTTTTGTTTCATCTACTTCAGCTAATAATTCATCAACTATTTTTTCCCAACCTGGAGAATCAAAATCCACAAAACTTTTAGGTAATTTTATAGTTTGTGTTATCATAATTATATTTTTTAATAAGTATTAATTTCATTATAATAAAAAATATATTTAATCAAAACTTAAATATATTTTTTAAGCATAATTTTAGCTTCTTTATCCATAGATCTTTCTTTTAAAATTTGTTTCTTTTCAAAGGATTTTCTTCATTTTACAAGTCAAACTTTTAATTTTATAAGACTTCATTTAAAATATAATTCTAAAGGAACACAAGAAAATCAAGCTTCTTTAATTTTTCACGACAGATACAAAATAGTTTTTTTATGTAAAAATATTTTTCTATCTTCGTTTCATTTAATAAAATTTTTTCAAACTAATGATTTCCAAGGAGTTATATGCATATTTTTCACAAAAAAAACTCAACTTATTCATGATATATAACTTCATTTTAAGTTTACATGTTTTACTCTTATGCTTTTAACTTCGTGTCATTTAAGCTCAATTCAAGCTTCCCAAGAATCTACTATATCGTAATCAAAGTAAGCTTTTTTATTTTTTGCTATTAAATTATTCATAATCTAATCTTCAATTATTCCTTTCTCCCCTTGGGGGAAAGGCTAGGATAGGGGGATTATTTTAAATCAAAAATATCTCATTGATGTTCTGCTATGTATTCTACTGATTTTCATTTAAAATACCAGTCCCATTTTAAATAATCTTCTGTTTTGTATTTTCATGCTAATTTTTCATCATATGGGTTTTTGTGTACTTCAAAATGTAAGTGATAATCATTATAATCATCTCAAGGAACTCAAGTTTTTCAAACTTTTCAAATATTAGTTCATAATTTTACAAAAACTCACTCTTTTATATCAGAAGAAACTTCACTTAAATGACTATAAAAAATAACATCTCATTTAGAAGTTTTTAGCCAAACTTGATTTCATCTTAATATATCTAGATTATTTATTTCTTCTTCATATGTAAGATTAGTTTTTGAAGTTTCTGGTAATTTAATTCAACCATTTTTATATTCTAATTTTGTTCAATAATTTATTTTAAGTAAGTCATCCTTAGTAAAATTATTAACAACTCTTATAATAATTCAATCATCTAAAGTAGAAACATTGGTTCATAATGGAGCATTTATATCCCAACCTTGATGAATAGGTATTGTGTAATTTTCTCTAAATGGTCTTGGTGTATTTGGTAGCTTAGTTTTATTTTTTAAATCTGGTAATTTATATCAACTAATTGGTATTTCATATTTTAAAGCTCTATTGTATAATATACTATTTATAATTTCTTTTTTATAAGAAGATTCATAATATTCCCTATAATTAGAGTAAAATTCTTGAAAATTAACTTTTAAATCAGGACTATATTTTTTAAATTTTGATAAATCACTCATTTTAGAGTTAAGTTCTATAATTATTTTTTTTAATAATTCATCAGAAAAATCAATATAATATGAATAAATATTAGTTTTTTTATACAAATCTACGGAAAAACTAGTATTTGAAATTATCTTATTATTTTCATCCTTAAGGAAAAAATATTTATTAGCACACTTAAAATCTTTAAATTTAACATTAAAAATATAATTATTATTTTTAATTCATAACATTTTTTGATCAATATTACAATTAGAATTAATTGAATATTTAGATAAATCTGTATCACTACTAAAAATCACTACAAAATTGTTCAAATTAGTAGAATCCAAATAAACTTTATCTCATATCTTAGAAACAAGTTTTATGTTATTTGAAAATATTAGTGAAGTACCAAAAACTAAAGAATATCAAAATATCAAGCTAAAAATAGAAACAAACAAAATTGAAACAAAAAAGAACTTCGCCTTCATTATATTTTTTAAATTATTTTCTTAAAAGTGCAAGTATTATATAGATTATTAAATTTTATCAAGTTTTTTGAGAAAAAATATAGTTAATATATGGTTTGTTAGTAAGAAATTTCATTTTTTAATTTTTTACTAAAAAAACACCCTCACTGGGTGCGTTTTCTAAAGCCGCCACAATACCAATTAGGGCAATCGCCGCTGTCTTTGATATTGGTTTTATAGGTAATCTCATCAATATCAAACATCCCGTCATTATCAGTGTCGAGTTTTGGATTAGACTGGGCTAGGTATTCTTGCAGGTTGGTATAACCATTGGTGTTGATGTCATACCCTGCATCCTGGATAAGGGCGTTTGTGCCATGAGTGACTTCCCATTTGTCATCCATTTTATCGCCATCGGTATCTTTTTTATTGGGGTTTAAATTGTGGGCAATTTCCCAATCGTCGGTCAGGCCGTCACCGTCTGAATCACGGCTTTGCATGGATGAGGTTATTTCATCAATATTACCCCCTGCATCGTAACGGTAGCTTACCGAATCGCCATTGGTGTAGGTGGCTTGGGTCAGGCGGTTGAGTTCGTCGTAACGGTATTCGGTCGCTTGTCCGACTATCGGGCAGGTGATTAGGATTAAGGAGACTGTGAGATGGGTGATTTTTTTCATGGCTCAATCCCGTATACTATTTTTAGTGAAGGCTCAGTTATCGGTAAAAATCAAGTTTGACTCATCTACGGTAAAACTGTGAAAACTATCGGTTGGTGCGATTGTATGTTGCAACGGGTCGAGTTTTTGCACATTTAATGTCATTGGTTCTTCGATTTCTTGAATGTAATAATTCAGTGCAGTGATAATGAATTCCTGCAAATTCTGTTAGGCGTAATACGGTTTGTTCTAATTGTGAATCTTGTAGGGTGATTTGAATGGTTTGCATAGTTTATTTCCTTTTAAGTTATAGTAATTCTACAAAAATACTAGCAATAACTATTTTTAAATCGCTACCATCAATAAACGAAATTTGTAGCATACTCCATTCTTGTAAATTACGAGCATCACTCCCAGAATCTGGAATTTTTTGATTAAATCTTTTCTTTATTAAATTTAAACTACGATCAATAAGGCTATGATTATTACATATAATAGCCTTATTAATAACTACTTCATCCCATATTCCAATACCTTCAAAACCAATATATCCTCTGCATATTATATTTTTTGAAACTCCATTTGATTCTGTAATTTTTATTTTAATAAAATCATAATGTATTTCACATATATTAAACTCTGCATCAGTCCAAACAACTTTATTAAGTTGTTCAATATTTTTACTTAAAAGGGAATTCATATTCAATTTTTTCTTTAGATTTAAATGGACCAGTAGTTATATTTTGACGACGATCAATGTGTAAATGATCAACTGTATGTAATGGATCTATTGGTCCTATAAAATTTTTATCTTCTGAATGGGCTTTTTCTATTCTTATACGAATTGGTCCCAATTCGTCATAACCTACATATTTTAAGCTAGTTGTTGTAGATGTAGGTTGAAAATCTAAATATTTAAGATTTTCTGTTAGAACATTAACATTTTTTGGAATAGTCACTCCATCAGGAGTAACTATAAAACCCACTCCTGATTTAACATTGGCATTACTAATTGTTTTTGTTTCTTTGGATAGAATTGATAAAAATCTTTCTCCGCCTCCAATTCCAGCACCAACTCCAACAGTAGGAATAATCGGAAGAGCAGTAGTACATATATCAATTGCAGTACCAACCGCTCCTGCAAATGCCCATCCATATGAACCTTCATTATAGAGACGATATGTTTCTGATATTCCTATAGCTGTTAAAACTGGATCAGTAGTAATATCATAAAAATTACCAGTCGGATCAATCCTACTTAATGGATTCCCCCCAACATACCCAAACCTATTCAAACTCGCACTATTAGCCACTTCTCCAAGCAAAACATCCTGATTAACAAACCGATGCAATTCAGGCGAATAATACCTGGCTCGCATGTAATCCAAGCCGTTATCATCCGACACGACCCCATCACGGCCATTGTATTTAAACGGGGTCTGGGTTTTGCCGATATGTGACGATAAGTCGCCAAACGGGCTATAGCTGAAACGGTCGGTTAAGGCACTGTCCTTGTTGGATAGGGCTATCGTGCTACCGCGATAATCGTAATGGTAGCTTTTGTAATCGCCATTTTTTTCCTGACCGATTAAGCCTAAGCCATAGACATAGTAAGTTTTACTATCGCCTTGATGGGCAATTAAGACTTGCGACAACTCCGCTTCTGGATTGACGGTGTAACGGGTGGTTATGCCGTCATGGGCTTGCTGTATCCGGTAGCCTTCGGCATCGTATTGGTAGCTGTAACCTAATGCGGAAACCAATTGGTTTCTGGCATTAAAGGTCAAGTCAGAGAGAACACCTTTAAACGGTGCCTTAATCATATTGTTATCGGCATCAAAGTCAAAAGTTTTTCCAGAAAAATATAGTTAATATATGGTTTGTTAGTAAGAAATTTCATTTTTTATTTCTTCAGAATTATCTATTTTATTGATGTTTGAGCTTTCAAATTCTAATCTTTTATAGAATATATAAGTAAAAATTGATGTAAAAATTAATGTTATTATCATTATTATCCTTCATGTTATTTCTTCTAATATTCATTGCTTTAAAGGGTTACTTGTTTTGAATTCTTCCAAAATTTTCTTTAAATCAACACTTTTATTTTCTATTGGAATATTATCAACAAATGTAGAAGCTTCAAATAATGTATTAATTTGAAAAACAGAGTTTATAAGAGATGTTAGGAGTGAAATTATTATTCAAATTAGTAAAAAATTTCAAAATATTCTCCACCAATTTCAGTTTGTTAAATTAACAGAATTATTAAAGTTTTGCCTATTGAAGTCTTCTTTTGCAATAGCTGAAACTACTCAAAATATGGCTTTATTTGATTTATAAGAAATATATATTATAAATCAAATAAATATTGAGAATCAAGTTATTGCTAACTCTAACATATAGCTTTTATCTATACTTGATAAATTTATTAAATCATTGCATTGTAGGTATAAAAAATAAATTCATCAAACTATAAAAATTATACTAGGAATTAGGAATACATAAATAAAAATATAATAATAAACTTTAAAAATATTAAATAAATTATAATATGAATACTTAAAAATATTTTTAAAGTTTATTTCTAATTCAGAATCAATATCAATAATTGTCTTATAAATTCAAATAATTAATAACATATCTAAAAGAAGATATGTTATTATCAGAATAAAAATGGCAATAAAAATTAAAAAATTCAAAGGAGAAAAAATATTTTTTATATCAATAAATCACATTAAAAAATCTCAGAATCAGTAAAAAACATAAAATCAAAGTATATAAAAAATTGAAAGAGGTAAAAATAGATTTAAAAAATTATCTTTCATAAAGATAAAACTTTGTTCTATTCTGTCTAAAACATTTTCTTTGTATATCATAAAAAAAATTTGATAAATAATAACATTTCAATATTATTAAATCTAATTAAGTAGTCAACTTAATTTTTACATTATAATTTTTATTTATGGTAGATTTATCATTGGTTCATATTATATCAACTATATTGGCTTCTTTTGGTATTTTTTCACTAATATTTTATGCACTTCAAGCATGGTGATTATATATGATTAGTAAAAAACTTTGAGATATGGCTTGGATTCCATTGTTAAGTACTTATACTCTTGTAAAAGCTTGATGAAAATCATGAATATGGATACTATGGTTAATAATTTGATTTATTCTACTAGTTATACCAGGATTAATTTTATTAATAATTGTCTTAAATTGAATATCAAAAAGAACTTGAAGATGAGTTTGGACTACAATATGATTACTTTTTATTCCCTTTATTATGTTACCAATAGTATGATATAATTTAAAAGAAGGTGAAGTTTGAATTGAAAATAAAGTTGAAGATTGAATTGAAAATAAAGTTGAAGATAATACTACTACTGAATTATAAAAATACAAAAGAACCTATTTAAAAAATAAGTTCTTTTTTCTTATAGAATAAAATTATATTTATGAAAATACTAATAACTTGAACAACCTCCTGAATATGAAATTACCTAGCACAAAATCTAAAAAATGAAAATAAAATAATTTGAGTTTGAAGAAGTGAAAATAATATAGATTGAATCAATTTTATTAGATGAGATTTGCAAAATGAGAGTTTTTTAGAACAAATAGACAAAAGTTTAACTGAAAATATAGATTATTTAATAGTTAATTCTTGAGTTTGATACTTTGATAAATTTGAAAATATAGATAGTTTTAAACACAAAGAAATAATAAATACGAACTTATTATCCCCTATTTTACTTACAAATTTACTGCTAAAAAGTAAAAAAATAAATAAATGAATTATATTTATGTGAAGTATTGCTTGAAAAAAATCTCTAAAATTTTGAGTAAGTTATAGTGCAAGTAAATTTTGACTTAGAGGTTTTGCTATGCAATTAAAAAATGAATTTACAAAGCTAAGAATTCACTTAATAAATCCAAATATAATAAAAACAAATTTTCACAAAGACAATAAAGTAGAAATAGTATGAAAATACAAAGAGAATTCTTTAGAAGAAGTTCTTTATGTAATTAAGAAAATCTTAAGAGGAGAAGAACAAAGATTTGAAATAGATTTGTAAATTAATATAATATGGAAACTAAAAGAAAGAAATTTTTTATTTCTTAATTAATAAATTATGAATTTAGTAAAAAAGTTACTGTTATTTTCAAGTTTTGGTATTTATATATTTATTGTTCCTAACTCTTTTGCATTAGATAAGGCAAATTTGACTGTTGATAACAATAAAATAGATATTAACGACTATATAAAATTAAATATTTCTATAGAAACAAGTACTTGATGAAGTATTTGAATTAATGATATAGCTTGAATTGAATGAAATTTTGATATTGTTTGACAATCTCAAAGCCAAAGTAGTAGTAGTCAGGTTTCTATATTAAATTGAAAAACAGAGACTAAAACAGTTACTCAATATAGTATTGTTTTAGAATTAAAGGCTAAAAATAAATGAATTTATGAAATATGACCAGCGAATGTTGTTTGATGAAGTGAAAAAATAAAGACAAATTCAGTAAAAGTTGAAGTTACTTGAGATAAATTATTCGTAAATTGAAATCACTTAAAAATTAACAAAAATAATAATAATTCCCAAAATTCATTTATTAATAATCAAAAATATGATGAGATAATAGATTTTTGAAAGAATATGAAAAAAAGAAATTTTGACGATGATGAAAGTTTATATATTTTAATAATAGTTTTACTTATAATTTGAGCTTGATTATACTTGATAATAAAGAAAGATAAGAAAAATAATTTGCTTACTAAAAACAAAGAAAATTTAGAAAGTAATTCAGATAATATACAAGAAAAAGAGATAGAATTTGAGGAAAACAAAGAAAATTTAGTTTATCCAGAATTAGAAGATGTAGGCTTTATAAATAAATTAGAAAGCATTTTCAAAATAAAGCTTTTTAATAAATATAAGATTTTTGATATATGAAAATATGATTACAATGAATTATTAGAAAAAATCCCCCTATCCCGACCTTTCCTCCAAGGGGAGAAAGGGGTAGAAGAAAAAATTAATTTAGAAAAGATTATAAAGACATTAAATAAAGCCAAATACTCTAATTCTTTTAATTATGATGAAAAAAATAATTTAATAAATTTAATAAAAAATATATAAAAAATGAAAAAAACAAAAATAATAGTCCTGATACTTATAGTTTTTACTTGAAATCCATTTTCTTTTAATATTACTTTTTGAGATGATGTTCATAAATTATTAGAAGAAAATTATAGAGATAATCTTGATGATTGAGATACTAAAAGAATTGAATGATGAAATGAAAATATATCAGAAGAAAAAACAATAGATAATTATATAGGTAATAAAAAATCATTAAATAGTAAAAATAAAAAGATTTTAAAAAAAGAAATACAAAATAGGAAAAAATACCATAAAAACTTAGTAAGCATTTATAACCAAAATTTTGATAACAACTATTTAGAATTAATAAAAAATAACTCTTTACTTATCGATAAATTAAAAAGTGAACTTAAAAAATAAAAAATTTAATTTTTAATATAAAAATATGGAAATAAAAAACGAAGAAAACCTTGAAGAAAAAGTTTTAAATGCAAAAAATCAAATAGATATTTTAATAAGTGAAGTGCATAAAAAAGTAGTTTGACAAGATAAACTTATAAAAAGTTTAATTATTTGATTATTAACAAAATGACATATTTTGCTTGAATGAGTTCCTTGACTTGCAAAAACTTTAACCGTAGATACATTATCTAAAACTATAGATTTAGGCTTTAATAGAATACAATTTACACCTGATTTACTTCCAAGCGACCTAATATGAACAGAAATTTATAATGTAAAAAATGGTGAGTTTAGTATAAAAAAATGACCTATTTTTAATAACTTTATTTTAGCTGATGAAATAAACAGAGCTCCTTCAAAAGTACAATCTGCTTTACTTGAAGCTATGGCTGAAAAACATATAACAATTTGAAAAGAAACTTTTTATTTAGATGAACCTTTTATTGTTCTTGCAACACAAAATCCTATTGAACAATCTTGAGTTTATAAGCTTCCAGAAGCTCAGCTTGATAGATTTTTAATGAAAGTTGTTGTTATATATCCAACAAAAGAACAAGAACTAGAAATGTATAAAAAGCTAAATTCATCTTTTAAAAATGAAAAAGTAAATAAAATTCTAAATAAAAAAGATATTTTTGAATTGCAAAAAATAGTAGATGAAATTTATGTTAGTGATAATGTTTTTAAATATGTTAGTGATATAATTGATAGCTCAAGAAACCCGGAAAATTATGATTTATTAGGAATAAAAAAATACTTAAATTATGGTATTTCTCCAAGATGAGGTTTAGCATTAATTGCAAGTGCAAAAGTAGTAGCACTTATGAACGAAAGGACCTTTGTTATACCAGAAGATATAAAATCTATAGCAAATGAAACTTTATCTCATAGAATAGTTCTTAGTTATGAAGCTGTTGCAAATAATATAAAAGAAATTGATATAATAGAAAAAATAATAAATTGAGTTAAAGTAGTGTAATCCCCCTATCCCGACCTTTCTCCCAATAGGAGAAAGGAGTAGAAAATAAAAAATTTAATATGGATATAGAAAAAAAAATAAAATTACTTGATTTTAAGCTTTCAAAAAACCTAGCTTCAAATTTATTTTGAATTTATAAAACAACTTTTCATGGCAATTGAATTGATTTTGCTGAACACAAAGAGTATACTTTTTGAGATAGTATAAAAGATATTGATTGGAAAGCTTCAGCAAAAACTTGAGAATTATTTGTGAAAAAATATGAAGAAGATAGAGATTTAAATGTATTATTCTTGATTGATGTTAGTTCTAGTATGGACTTTTGAAGTGAAGAAAAGACAAAAAGAGAAATTCAAGAAGAAACATTTTATTCTCTTGCTTTTTCGGCTTTACAAAACGATGATAATATATGATGATTTGTTTATGATGATGAGATTTTAGATTTTATCCCAGCGACAAAATGAAGTAAAAATATTTTTAGGATTCTTGATTTAATAGAAAAACATAAAATAAAATCTAGTAGTAGTAAAAATACTCTTAAAATTCTAGAACATATAAATAAGTTAAATATTAGAAAAAATCTTATATTTATACTAACTGATGATATGAGTTTTGAAAATGAAAGTATTTTAAAAGTTGTTTGAAATGAAAATGAGATTATACTCATAAATATTTTTGATAATTTTGAAAATAATTTACTTTTAGAAAATGTAAATACAAGCTTAAATTTATGAAAAGATTTTTTAAATATAGATTTATGAAATGAAAAAAAAATAGAGGAATACAAGAAACTAAGATATAAAAAAATAGAAAATCTAGAAAATCTTCTAAAAAAGTCTAAAATTTGATATATAAACATAGATAATAAGAAGAATTTATACAAAGAATTAGTTTGATATTTTAGTAAAATTTAATCCCCCTATCCCAGCCTTTCCCCCAAAGGGAGAAAGGAGTAATTATAAAAGAAAAGTATTTTAACAATTTTTCATTTTAAAAATATGACTGATATTTACGATATAAAGGCAAATATTTTATGATTACCTATAAACTTATTTTATAGTTTGGTTTTTGTTTTATTTTACATATTTTTTTATGTTATTTTAAATAAATACTTAAATAAAGATAAAGAAAAAAAAGTAGAGCTGTTGCATTGCAACAGCTCTACGAAAAAAGAAGAAATTAATTATATAAATATTCTAAAAAATATAGAAGAAAAATATTTAGCTAGTTCAAAAGAAATTTTTTACTCTAAATTATCTGAATTGATAAGATTATTTCTAGAAGAAAAGCAAGAAAAACCTATTTCTAAAATGACATTTGAAGAAATAAGAAGTCTAAATTTAGAAAAAAACATAGAAAATATTATAAAAGATATTTATTTTAAAGAATTTCAAAAATATATAGAAGATAATGAAGAATTAAGGAAAAAAATTTTAGAGGAAGTTAGAAGTTTAGTAAATTAAATAATTTTATATAAATCTATGCTATCAAAAAAAGTTATTCTTGCTTGAAATAGTTGGCTTGATATAGATGCTTATGCTTGTATTGTTTGACTTTATGAAATAATGAGGTTGAAATGAGAGGATGTAGTGGTTTTTATTCCTGAATCAAAAGCCGTTAGTATAACTTCTTATTTACAAAATCTTCCATTAAACATAAAATTAACTGATAATATTGAAAGTTCTGAATTATACCTTGTTGATGTTTCTTGAAAAGATTTTTTAGAAAATATTTGTTGTTATAATTTAGAAAATGTTAGAAAAATTTATGATCATCATTTTGAAAGTTATGATTTTTGGAAAGCTAAAATTTGAGATAATGCAAAAATAGAAGAAATTTGAGCTTGTGCAACGATGATTGTTGAATTGGCAATTTTTGAGTGAGTTTTTATTCAACTTTCAAAAACTGCAAAATTACTATTGGCTAGTGCTATTTTGTCTCATACAATGGATTTTAAATACTCTGAAATAGTCAAAAAAAGAGATCTTTTAGCTTATGAAAATCTGAAAAAAGATTTGCCAGAATTAGATGACAATTTTATAAAAAAGTATTTTGAAGATGTTTCGGAAAGTGCTATTAAAAATCCAATAGAAACACTAAAAAATGACCATAAAATAGTAAATTTAAATTGAAAACTTTTCTCAATTTCTCAACTTGAGATTTGGGATCAAAAAAAATTTATAAAAGACAATGAAAATATTATTTTAGGACTAACAAATCTAGAAAAATCAGATTATAGTTTCTATATTTGAAGCAGTATTGAAGAGTGAAAAACCTATTTTATAAGTGATAATTTAGATACTCAAAACTTGTTAAACAATATTTTATGAATTAATTTTGAAGATAATATTGGGATTTATGAAAAAATCATTATAAGAAAAGAAGTTGTAAAGAAGATTTTGAAAGTAATTTAATTATATTGATTTTTAAAGCTAATTGTTTAATATTTTAATGTTTATTTTTATAATTATTTAATATGTTTAAAATATCTTATAATATTGAGGAAAGTATTATTATAAATGCTCCTATAAATACAGTATGGAATAATGTGATTTATTTCAAAAATTCTCAAAAATGGTCTCCTTGGCTTATTCTTGATAAAGATTGTAAATCAAATATTTCTTGAGAAGATTGAACTTTGGAAGCAAAGTATTCTTGGGATTGAGAACTTGTTTGATCTTGAGAACAATTTAGCACAGAAATTATAGAAAATAAGGAAATAAAAAGCAATGTAATATTTTTAAAACCATTTAAAAATATTTGAGAAAATTACTTCCGTTTTGAAGAAATAGATTGAAACACAAAAGTAATTTGGTGAATGAAGTCTTATTTACCATTTTTCATATTTTTTCTAAAAAATATGATAGCAAAAATGATATCAATGGACTTCAAAAGAGGCTTAAAAATGCTAAAAGTATTTCCTGAAACATGAGAATTAAATACAAAAACAAATCTTGAAAAGAATGTGGAAATAAGTGAATTTTATTGGTTTTGAATAAAAAATACTACAAAAATGGATGAAATTTGAGTTAAAATTAATTCAGATTTTGATAAATTAGAAAATATTGCAAAGGAAAATAATATTAAAATAGAATGAAAACTATCATTTAGTACAAAAAAATGTAATATGATGAAGTGAATTATGGAGTATATAGCTTCTTATAAGGTAAATAAAGGTGATTTTGAGAAAATTAAAGAAGAATGAGATATAATAAAATGATTTTTTCCAAAAACAAATTCCTTAAAAGTTACTCATAATTGAAGTTATAACTTTATAGATAATTCTTGGACTTGTGCTATGGCCAGTATTAGAAACCTAAAATTTAAGCAAGATAAAGCTTTAAATACTTTTGAGTTATATATAAATAGTCCTAAAGAAGTTGAAGAAAAAAGCTTAATAACAGAAATATATATTCCTATAAAATAGAGTAAAACATAACCATAATTAAATGAACTCCCCTATTTTTATCTACTACATTTCGTTTCTAAGTTTTCCTACAATAATTTTGTTTGGGTGATAGAACCAAATATAATATTTCTCCTTGATTATGATAGATTTGATTGCCAATGAGATTTTTAAACCTTCCAGAAATTAATATTTTGAAGATTAGAAAAAAGTAAAATTTTTCTTACTTTATTCTTAATTTTAAAAAGTATAAATTAATAAAATATAACATAAAAACACTTTTTATGAATATCTTTTCCAACATTGAATTTCTAAATCCAGAGTATTTTTTTCTACTCTTAATACTTCCATTTTGCTTATATTTCCTTTATAAAAATCAAAAAAAATGACTTAGTTTTACTTTTTTAGAAGATTTGAAAAAAGTCTTTTGAAAAAATAGTTACTTGTTTTATACAAAATTAATTCTTATAACTTTAATTTTTTTTAATTTTATTTTAATTTTAGCTAATCCAAACACATCAAATGTAGTTGAGAATATCAAAAAAAACTGAATTGATATAGTCTTAGCACTTGATATTTCGTGAAGTATGGAAGCTGATGATCTCAAGCCAAGTAGAATAGAATCAGCCAAACAAGTTATAAATGATTTTATTTGAAAATTAAAAACTGATAGGCTTTGACTTGTTGTTTTTGCTTGAAAACCATTTACTAGCATACCACTTACCTTTGATTATAATATACTAAAAGAAACAATATGATGAATAACAACAGCTAATATAAATCAGCAAGTAGAATGATTAAACTGAACTGCTATTTGAGATGCAATTTTGATGGCAAAAACTTTGTTTAAAAGTTCTAGCACTTGAAGTACTGATGAAAAAAGAGAAAAAGTAATTATTTTACTTACTGATTGAGATGCAAATGCCTGAGTTGAACCAACTTTAGCATGATTATCAGCAAAAAAAGAATGAATAAAAATTTATACAATATGAATATGAAGTAAGCAGTGATGATATATAACTTACAATAATTGACCTTTCACTCAAAGGCAAAAAATTCCACCACTAAACGAAAAAACTCTTAGACAAATAGCAAATGATACTTCTTGAGTTTTTTTCAGAGCAGAAAATAATGATACTTAAAAACAAATATTTGATGAATTATCTAAATTACAAAAAAGTGATATAGAAATAAAAACAAAAAAAGAATACAAAGAATATTATGAACCTTTTTTACTTAGCTTAATTTTACTTATTTGATTATTTATATGAATTTTATTTTATAGAAGAGAAATATAGAAAAAGAAATAATCTATCCTAACCTTCCCTTAACAATAAAGGAAGGAATAAACCATAAACCGTTCTTCATCCCCTATTTTAGGGGAGTTGAGGGGCAACTAAAAACTTAACAATAAATATTATGGAACTTACAAATCTAAATTACATAACTTTTATCATATTCATAGTATTATTTTTATGAATAGTATATTTATCTTATAAATTTTACTTAAAAAGTATTAGTTTTAATGAAAAATATAAGTTACTTTCAAATAATAGATTTTTTTATTTAAAATATTTATTTTTAGTTATATCTTTTATAGTTTTGTTATTTAGTATTTTTTGACTAAAGACTTGAGAAAGACAAACAAAAAATGAATCAAAATGAGTTGATATAATGTTTGTTCTTGATGTTAGCAAATCGATGAATGTTGCAGATATAGAAGATAGTAATTATGCTTACACAAGGCTTGATATAATGAAAAAATCAATTTCTAATTTTGTAGTTAAACATGAAAATGATAGATTTTGACTTGTAATATTTGCTTGAGATGCTGTTTCCACTGTTCCACTTACTACTGATCATGATATATTTCTAACATTTTTAGAAAATGTAGATTACAGAAATCTTACAGTTCAGTGAAGTAATTTTGAAAAAGCTATTTCACTTTGAGTTGATAGATTTACTAGTTTGGATAATGATAGATCAAAAATAATGGCTTTTGTTTCAGATGGCTGAGATGAAGAAGATAGTGTTAATTCAAATTCCATTTCAAATATTTCGAAAAAAGTAAAGTGAATAAACTACTTTGTAGTTTGAGTATGAACAAAAGATTGATGAAAAATAATAAATTGAAGTGATCCTTTTGGTAGAGTAAATTATCAGCAATATAATTGAGATTATGTTATATCAAAAATAAATGAAAATAATCTAAATAAAATAAAAAATGCTCTAAATTGAGAATATTTAGAAGTTTCAAAAGTAGATGATTTACTAAATCTAGATAAATATATAAATAAATTAGAAAAAAAAGCTCTTGAAACGGATATAAATTGAGAAAAAGCAGATTGATGAAGATTTTTAGCTATTATTAGCTTTATATTTTTTATAATATTTTGGGGAATGTATATTTTTGAAAGAAAGTAGAGATGACATCTCTACAGTATTACTTTTTTAATATTAAACAAATATGAAATTTAAATTAAGTATTTTCTTTATTTTATGATTAGTTATTTTAAATATTTTTGCAATAAAAAACTTTTATTTTAATGTTTATTGAAATGAATTATTTAATAATAAATTATATAGCGAAGCATTAGATAACTTTAGTAATGCAGAAAACATCTATTGAACTTATAATAAGTGAAACAGTTTATATAAAGAAAATAAATATGATGAAGCAATAAAGAAATATTTAGAAATATTAACAGACGAAAAAAACGAACAAAATTTTAGTTTAAATCACAATTTATGAAACTCTTATTACAAATTTTGAGAAAAAGAATTAGATAATAATAAAAAGATTAAATATTGGGAAGAGTCAGTAAAGTATTACAAACAAGCTTTGGAAATAAAATATAATGAAGAAACAAAACAAAATTTAGATTTTGTTTTAAATAAGATAAATGAGGAAAAGAAAAAACAAGACGAAAAAATTAAAGACGAACAGGATAAAAACAAAGAAAATAAACAAAAAGAAAATAAAACTTGAAGTTGAGAAAATAGTGAAAAAGAAGATAAAAAATCTACAGAACAATGAAATAAAGAATGAGAAAAAAAAGATTGAAAAAGTGAGGAAAATCAAGTTTGACAACAATGAAAAGATTCAAAAGAATGAAAAGAAAAAAACAATTGAAAAGAAAGTAATAAATGAGAGAAACAAGAAAAAGAATGAGAAATTAGCAAAGAACAAGAAGAAAGCTTAAAACAATATGAAGAAGCTTTAAAACAAGCACAAAAACAAAATTCAGATTCTTTTAATAAGGTTTATCAAGATCAAAATATCAATGATCCATTTCAAATGTTTAATGATCCATTTTTTAATAATGATTTGTTGAATAATAGCAATTGAAAAAAAGATTGGTAAAATTAGACTTGTTTGAGAATAAAAACTATTAATTAAAATAAACTTAATCTAATTCAAGAATTACCCCTAACCCCTAAAATAGGGGAATAACTCAAAAATATTTCAAATAATATTGCTTCATCCCCTATTTTAGGGGAATTGTAGGGTAAATTTATTTATTCTCGAACAAATCTATTAATTAAATAATAAATAGAAGAAAGCTATTATTATTGGTTGGTGAATTAAGTAAATAAGTAGTGAATTTTTTCAAATATATTTGAAAAAATTACTTAATATTCAATTATAATTTCATCAAAATATCTTTATCAAAAATCATTTTTCATACATAAATATAGAAACAGAATAAGATAAAATAAAAACTCAAAAATAAGGAATAATAGGATAAAAATCGGCTGAATAAAATGGAGGTTTTAGAAATCATAAGAAAAATAAATATGAATAATTAGTTTTCATAGAAAATAAAAAAGGTATAAGTATTATGAAAATTCATATTAAAAAATTCCAATATCTAAATCTACAAAATAATAATATAAGCAAAAAAGAAATTGAAAAAAAGTGCAGAATTCAAAAAAGTATAATCTGACTAGGAATAAAAAAATGTGTAAATAAAGTTATAAAAGATGCTATAATTCAAAGAAAAAACGAATATTTTAAATATTTTTTATAAATTTTATCTTTGTATTTCTTTTCAGCAAGAAAAAATGAAACTCAAGATATAGCTATAAAAAGTAAAACTCAAATTTTTCAAAATATAAACCAAAAAGTACTTGAAAAATTTAAAAAATCCATCGAAAAAATATTTAAAAGTGTATAGTTAATATGAAAAATAACCATAAATAATATGGCAATTCATCTTATTATGTCTAATTTTTCATATCTCATAGTTTTTTGTTTATATTTTAATTATAAAATTAATGTTAATTAATAAAATTGCAAATATAAATAACAAAAATAATCTTTAATCAAAATTAAAGATTATTTTTGTTATAGGTAATTTATTAAAATGAAATCATTAGTTTTTAATACATCTTACATTATATGAGCTTCAGCGGGGTAGCCCGCTACCACCTGAAAAAGTTGGTCCAATACTAATATAATATGAATAATATGAAATACTGCTATCAATAGATGATGACCAATAATAACCATAAGTTCATTGAAAACGCATTGTACCATTACCTGCATGACGATCTCATCAAAAAGGTATTTTAAGAATATCTCTCATATTATTTCATTTTCATCACCATCATCATGCAGATATTATTCATGACCATTCTGATTGACTTGGTATATGGTATCAGTTTGCACAAGGTCATTGCCTTGCTGAACTTGTATTTGTTGTATCTCACCATAGATTATTGTTTTGAGGATTCGTCCAGTCATTTGGTGATATTCATGGAATTGCTATAAATGTAGTATTATTATAGTAATTTCAAGGTCAATATGATGATGCATTTACCAATGTAGTTGATGGTGTTACATTTCAACTTGGAGTTCAACCATTATTTCACCATTGAAAATAGTATCAATATGAACTAGATCAAGTTCAAGCTGTGTTTGTTCAAACATTACAAGAAGATATTGTGTATCAAGCTCATAATCATGTACAAAGTATTATATCTGGAGTATCACATCAATTATACGATGTCGTTGCTGTTCATATTTGTCAAGAGTTTTCACATCATAAAATACTATTAAGTGTACAATTTCAAGCTGATGTTGTAAAATCTGAATTTAAACTAGATGGTCAATTTGTAGTTGTAGAACAATTATATCACGATTTTGTTGCTGTTATGTTATTACATGTACTTCAATAACTTTTTGTAGTTGTAAAATTTCAGCTTGAATTTGCTGTTACATTTGATCCACATACTGATACTGTTGCTCAACTTGCATTTGATCCAAAACTTCAACTTATGCTACACCAAGGAGTTACTCAAGAAGCAAATGAATTATATGTATATATGTTTCAACTTAAATCTCTTACTTTAATTTGTCAAGCCTCTTTTGTTACATTAACTCAATACTCATCTTTATAATTATTTGATTGCCATGTAACTCATCAGTCAAAACTATATGGAGTTGAGTTTAGTCATATGTTATCATCAGCTCAATTTATTGTAATTCTTGCTGTTCAACAAAATGGATATGAAAATACTATTCAAGTTATAGTTGGTGCTTCAGAGTCAGTACAACTACTTCAATCCCAACTATAATTACTAGAACATTTGAATTGACAAGTATTAATAGCAGGAGTTGCACTATATCAAGCTATTACAGCACTTAGAGTTGTTCAATTATTTGCATTAGTTAAACTATAACTTGTAGTACTATTATAATATAAAGCATTTGATGGTAAACTTGTACATGCTCAATTAACATATGTTGTACAAGTATTTCAAGATTGATAAAATCAACTATCACAGCTCCAAGGACAACTATTAGTTGTTAAGGCTGTTGATGATGTATACACTGAATTATCTGGTTTATTGCTACAAGATTTATATGTTGTTTGAGCTGTCAGATCTTGATATTGTCATGTTGTACTTGCTGTTTGACTTGATAATCATGATGTTGTTACATAGTGTCATGCACTAGCTGGTACACATGTATCTATTCCATTCCAATAATATCATGCTTGACAAATAAATTTACAAATTCAAGGTGTTGTTCAATATGACCAACTTGCTGTTCATTGACTTCAATTTAATTGACTATTAGATGGAGCATTTCATAAGCAACTATCTAGTACACAATTCCATAATCATGATTGTATATAATTTGTCTCACATGTGGTATTAACACTTCAATAACTTATTACTCAGTTTGTACAGGTAGCTGTTACATCTCATGTTCAATTACTTATTGTTTTTATAAAATTTTGTGATTCTCAATGACTTAAATCTGTTATTATTGCTCAACTATATGTTGTTGATGTACAATTACTTCATGTTCCCACTGAACAACTTGTATATATATAACTTCAGCTTCAATCTAATATTCATTTATCACAATTTCTTGTTATTCATGTACATGTAGATCCATAAGGTACATTTGATGTATTATATGCTGTTATATTTTCTCAATTTATTATTGTTTGTCATCAAATTGTACAGTTATTATTTTTTTGTAAATTAACTAGACTATTGTTACCACCTAATTTTCAATCTACTATATTAATAACTAAACTATCTATTTTATCTATAACTTTTGGATCTTCACTATTTGTATCTAAATTTGTTAATTCACTATAATTATTTTCTAATAAACTTCAACTTAGTATATTTTGGAAGTTTTCTAAGTATTGTCTTCTTAGGTATTTTCAACTTTGGCTATTTGATTTTAGTTCTTGTATACTTCAAGTTGATATTAATATATTTGTTATTCATAATACTATACCATTGTCTTTAAATATTGTGTTTTTATAACTATCTGGTAATTTAGATTTTCAATTTATAACTAACTTGTTATTTGTTATTATTTCTTGTAAATCTATTTTACTTAGATCTCAATTTATTATAGTTGGTGTAAAAATTGTAAAATTATAGGATCATGTTTGAATATATATTCTTCTTCAATTATAAGTTCATACTATTTTTGATAGTCAGTTTATTTTTGATTCAGCATAAGATTTATTTAATAATTCTTTATTTTTACTGATTTCTCACTCATATACTGCAGATACTTGATATTCAGTATTATTTGAAGTTATTGAATATGTGTACTCACTATTTGTTAAAGGATCTATAGGAAGTTTATTGAGATCTCATAATTGTTTGAATGGTTCATTTCAAAATGTTCATTGCTTCCAAGCTAGTGATCATGAATATGTTATGGATTCTGAATTTGATGGTTCTGGATATTTTCCAGTTTTTGTTATGTATAATTCCAAACTTTTTTGTATGTTTCATAAGTCCGTTGTTCTTACACTATCACGGGCATTTTTACTATATCATTGAATTGATAAAAATGCTATTGTTCATAGAATACTGATAATAGTTATTATTACGATTAATTCAACTAATGTAAATGCATTGTTTTTTAATTTTTTCATAAAAATTTTTTAGCAATTAAATGTATACAAATTTTGTACACCAATTTTATATTACCATACTTTTAATTATATTCAAAATCTTTGAACTAAAAAAGAATTGACAAAACTAATAAAATATAGATTATTTTTATGTTTAATTCCTAATTACAAAATTTATGAGAATAGAGCAAGACATAAAACTTGATTATATGGATGTACTACTTAGACCTAAAAGATCAACTATGGAATCAAGAAAAGAAGTAGATTTAGAAAGAGAATTTTGATTTTATCATTCTCCTAAAAAATGGAAATGAGTTCCTATAATGACTGCTAATATGGCAACTTGTTGAACTTTTGAAATAGCAAAAGTAATGTCAAAATACAAAATGATAACTACTTTTCATAAATACTACACAATAGAAGATTATAAAAAATTTTTAAAAACATTTAATAACCCAGATTATATTTGTTACACTTTATGAATAAGAGACGAAGACATTGAACAACTAAAAAATATGATATCAAGTAATTTGATAGATAATTTTTCATTTGTTTGTATTGATGTTCCAAATTGATATTTACAAAGATTCTTAGAAACAGTAGAACTTGTAAGAAAATTATGTCCAAATCATATAATAATTGCCTGAAATGTAGTTACAAATGAAATAGCAGAGGAAATAATTTTAGCTTGAGCAGATATAGTAAAAGTATGAATTTGACCTTGATCTGTTTGTACAACTAGGAAAATGACATGAGTTGGTTATCCACAACTTAGTGCTGTAATAGAATGTGCTGATGCTGTTCATTGATTATCAAATAAACAAGGTTGTTGATTAATAATTGCCGATTGATGACAACAATATCCAAGTTGTATAGCAAAAGCTTTTTGATGATGAGCAGATTTTAATATGTGTTGAAGTTTATTCTCTGGTTATGAGCAAAGTGCTTGAAATACAATTGAAAAAGATTGAAAAAAATATAAAGAGTATTTTGGTAGCTCATCAAACAAAGCTTTATTTGAAAATTATTGAAAAAAGATAATCATAGAGCTTCAGAATGAAGATATGTTTTGATGCCTTACAAATGAGATATAAATGATTTTATACAAGATTTATTTTGAAGTCTGAGAAGTACAGCAACTTATATTTTAGCTAAAAAAATCAAAGAATTTGCAAAAAGAGCCACTTTTATAAGAGTAAATAGGCAACTAACAACTTATTTAGAAAAATATGAAGAGTAATTTTACTCTTCATACTTTTGTGTATAATATAATTTTATCTATTAATTATTTTTTTAATTTCACTATATTCAAAGCCTTTTCTAAGGAATTTTTCTATAATTTTTTTGTTCTCATATTTTCATTTTAGTTTTTCGAACTCTTGTTTTAAAATCTCATTTTCTCACTCTTCTCAAAATACTTTCTCTAAACATTTTTCTACTATTTCTTTGTCTTCGTTTCTATCTACGAGTTTCTGAAAAATATATTTTTTAGTTTTTCATTTTTGTTTGTAATTTTCTATTTTTTTAAGTAAATAACTTTCTGAAAATAAACTTTCTCATTCTGTTATATTTTGTTCTAATATTTTGTTTACTAATTCTTTATCAAATAATTTTTCTCTTAGTTTTCCTTTTATATAGCTTAGGTTTTTATTTCTAAAAAGATAAACTTTTACTTTTGATTCTATTATTTGTTCTTCTTGAAATAAATGTTTTATATCTTCAAAAACTTCTTCAACTAGTTCCCTATTTTGCATAGTTTTCTCAAGAAGTTTATTTTCTAGTTTCTTTATTGATGGTAAATATTTGAAATAATACCATAAAGAATAGTCTTTTAGCCTTGTAAATGTAGTAATAACCTCTTTATTCATAATTAATTTTATTTTTATAATAATCTGATTATAATCTAAAAGTTAAAAATTCCAATAAAAATATTTGACATAAAAACTAGCATATATATAATACTGGTGCTAATTTATTTTTTAATTTATATATTTATGATAAGACCATTAAGCGATAGAATAGTGTTAAAACCACTAGAAAAAAACAATGTTACCGATTCCTGAATATATATTCCAGAATCTGCAAACAAAGAAAGAACATACATATATGAAGTTATAGCTGTTTGACCTGGAAAAAAAGATATAGAAATGAATGTGAAAATATGAGATAAAGTACTTTGTGGACAATATAGTTGAGATGAGATTAAATTTGAATGAACAGAATACAAAATAGTTGCTATGGATTATATTTTGTGAGTAATTGATTAAAAATTAATAATAATTACTATGTACGATATTTTAGAAGCATTTTCTATAAGAGAATTGGAAATCAAAGTTAATGAAAAGATAAAAGAATGATATAAGCCAATTTGATGATTAGTAATAGAAAAAACAACTTTTTATCAAGCAATATTTAAAGAAAATTAGAAATAAATAATTTATAACTCTCTCTTGTACTAAAGCATACACAAGCTAAATTCTCTCCCTTTACAAGGGAAAGAGGCTACATTTTAATAAAAATCTATGAGAAAACCAGAATATTATTCAGCAGTTTACTGAATAATTAGAAATAGTAAATGAGAAATTCTTTTTCAAAAAAGGCAAAATACAGGCTTTAGAGATTGATGTTTTCAAATTCCATCTTGACATATTGAATGAAAAGAAAGTATGGAAGATGCTTTGATTAGAGAAATGAAAGAAGAAATAAATATTGAATTGAAAAAATGTGAATTAATTCATATTTCTCATAGAATAAGCAAAGATGAAAGAGTATATTTTGATTGTTATTTTAAGATTTTGGAATATACTTGAGAAATAAGAAACCTTGAACCTGATAAATGTAGTGAATTGACGGTTATAAATATTAATGAAATAAAGGAAAAAGATTTATTTTGATATGACTTGGATGTTATTAAAAAGATTGAGAAATGAGAAAAATTTAGTGAAGTTGTTTTATAAAAGTAATTTTTGAAAATGAATAATTATAATAGTTATATTGAATTTAATAATTTTTTGTTTGAAAAGTTTAAAGAAAATCCATATATAGTATCTTTTATTATTTTAATACCTATTATAATATTATACTACCCCATAATTAGAATGAAAAAACTTAAGATAGAAAGTAAAAAATTAGATGAAGAATTTGAAGAAGAAATGAAAGAATCTGAATTAATAGAAAAAGAAATGGATTTAAAATATAAAACATTTTTAAAAAACAATGGAAAAGATATATATAATTCAGCAGTTATTTCAATTTCAGATGATAAAAAAAGATTATCTAAAGTTGATTTTAAAAAATCATTAATTGAACAATTAGAACTTTTAAAGAGTACAAATGATTTTCCAGAAAATCAAATGATAATTGATTATATAAATATTAGACTTGTTTAAGATTAAAAAGCCAAGTGAAAATTCCATAAAGAACAAGCTAATTCCATAACAATATCATTGAATTTTTCACACTTATTTCTAAAAATCTGTGTAACAGCTCAAAA
>Ga0172373_10003320_pt1 | contig 23633 bp, 14 predicted proteins | sample Lak10m_2_FD_114546 | JGI IMG/M metagenome (GOLD analysis project Ga0172373, IMG submission 114546) | Freshwater microbial communities from Kabuno Bay, South-Kivu, Congo - kab_092012_10m | ecosystem: Environmental > Aquatic > Freshwater > Lake | place: Democratic Republic of the Congo...
ACTTTGGCCAATCTTGCCAGGCAGCGAGGTCATTGGGCTTCGGTCGAGACTTACTATCGACTCGCTTGGCAAAGCCTACCATCATCGCGTCGAGAGGTAGCGCTTCGTGCCCTTGAGCAGGCCCGGGCCAAAGCCTCGCAGGAGCGCGTACTGCCTAACGGGCAAACCTCTGGAAAAAATACTCCGACGAAGCGTTAAACCGTTTCGCAACGATTTGCGAATAGCCCCCCATGACGCAACCCAATCCGCGCATCAACGTTCGAACTTTGCAGACCATGAAGAAGCGTGGCGAGAAAATCGCCATGCTCACTGCTTATGACTACCCAACAGCTCAGTTGCTCGATCAAGCAGGAGTGCATTGCTTGCTTGTAGGTGATTCTCTTGGGATGGTTGTCCAAGGCCATGAGACGACGATCCCAGTAACTCTCGAACAAATGATTTACCACGGCTCGATGGTCGCGCGGGCCGCCCAGCACGCGTTGGTGGTCGTCGATCTGCCTTTTCCTGTTGGCCAAATCAGCATAGCTCACACCGTAAGAGCCGCTGCAAAGATCATGAAACACACGCAGTGCCAAGCGGTAAAGATGGAGGGGGGGCATCAACAAGCCGACTCGATCCGTGCCCTTGTCGATGCAGGCATACCCACGATCGCCCATATTGGTCTTCGACCCCAAAGCGTCCATGCTTTGGGCGGCTATCGGGTTCAGAAAGACGCTCAGCGATTGATGAAAGATGCCCAAACGGCTCAGGATGCCGGAGCCTTTTGCGTACTGATGGAATGCGTTCCAGCCGAACTTGCCAAAGAAGTCACGCAAAACCTTGTGGTTCCAACCATCGGGATCGGAGCAGGCCCTCATTGCGATGGACAAGTTCTAGTAACCAACGACATGCTCGGGTGGAATTCGGGTTATGTCCCAAAATTCGTTCGCAAATTTCGAGATCTGCGGACCCAAGCACTCGACGCGGTCAAAGAATACTGCACAGAAATCCAAGACGGATCGTTCCCAGGCCCCGCAGAGTCGTTTTGAGCCTCATGAAAAACCCTTTAAACATCGTCAATCCAGCATCGTCAAGCAGTTGCAGTACTTCGGCGATCCCCAGCCAAAACGCCAACGGGAATGTCGTTTCAAGGTACCTGGACAACCTCGGTGAACGACAACCCACCGGACCACTTGCCAAAGCCCCTCTGCCGATGTCGATGGAGGAAGCCCAAGCCCGAGGATGGGACCAGCTCGATGTGGTCTTTGTCACCGGCGATGCCTACATCGACCACCCCAGCTTCGCCATGTCGATCCTAGGACGAGTCCTCGAGGCTGCCGGGTATCGGGTCGGGATCGTCAGCCAACCCGATTGGCATTCCTGCAAGGATTGGCAACGCTTCGGACGCCCTCGTTTGTTCTTTGCCATCAGTGCAGGGAACATGGATAGCATGATCAACCATTACACGGCAAACCGCAAAGTCCGAAACGATGATGCTTATTCGCCCGGTGGACGCATCGGACTGCGGCCCGATCGCGCTACTTTGGCCTACTGCCAGCGAGCCCGTGAAGCTTACAAAGGTGTGCCTGTCATCGCCGGCGGAGTCGAGGCCTCCCTGAGGCGACTAGCCCACTACGACTACTGGAGCGACAAAGTTCGACGAAGCATCCTTCTGGATTCCAAAGCCGACTTGGTCGCCTTCGGCATGGGAGAAAATTCCATCATCGAAATGGCCCGTCGACTCGAAGATGGACAGAGTGTCAAAGACCTTCGAGACATGCGCGGTGTGGCTTATGCACTCGGAGCCTCCGAAACCATTCCCCCCGACGCATTGGAGCTACCTTCGTACGAAGCGGTATCGAGCGACAAAACCGCTTTCTCGATCGCAACTCGAATGATCCACAACGAAACCAACCCACTGAATGCCCGCCGATTGTTCCAACGCCATGGCAATCAAGCCATCGTGTGCAATGTGCCCGCATTGCCGATCAGCCAAGAAGCGATGGACCGCATCTACGGATTGCCCTACACACGCAAAGCCCACCCAAGCTGCACCGAGCCGATCCCTGCGTTCAACATGATCAAGAACTCGGTCACCATCATGCGAGGTTGCTTTGGCGGGTGCACGTTCTGCTCGATCACTGCACACCAAGGCCGCATTATTCAATCTCGGTCCAAAGAGTCGGTTCTCAACGAAATTCGACAAATGACCCAAGAAAAAGACTTCAAGGGAATCGTTAGCGATATCGGTGGACCTACAGCCAATATGTACCACATGCGTTGCACACGTCCGGAAGTCGAGGCCGTCTGCAGACGTCAATCTTGCGTGCATCCGAAAATTTGCAAGCTGCTAGGAGTAGACCACCAACCGGTCATCGAACTGATGCGTCAAGCCCGCCAGATCCCCGGGATTAAAAAAGTACTGGTCGCAAGTGGCATTCGGATGGATCTGGCTCGTCAGTCCCCAGAGTACATCCGTGAACTGACAGAGCACCACGTCGGTGGACATCTAAAAGTGGCTCCCGAACACGTGGACCCCGATGTCCTTTACAAGATGCGAAAGCCTGCCAACGACGACTTTGAATTCTTCACCGAGCAGTTCCAAGAAGCCACCGCGCAAGCGGGTAAAAAACAGTTCATCATCCCTTACTTTATCGCATCCCATCCGGGTAGCTCGATCGAATCGATGATCGAACTGGCTGTCTTCCTCAAACGCAACGGTTACAAGCCCGATCAAGTACAAGACTTCATCCCCGCACCCTTGGATGTCGCAACGAGCATGTACTACACCGGTTTGGACCCATTCACACTCAAAGAAGTCTACATCGCCAAGGCCTTGAAGGATCGCAAATCTCAAAGAGCCCTGATGCAGTTCTTCAAACCCGAAAACTATTTCGAAGTTCGCGATGCACTCCGACAAGTTGGTCGAAACGATTTGATCGGCGAAGGATGCGATTGTCTGATTCCATCAAAACCGCCCAAGGAAGCGATCGACAAGCGGCGTACCGATGCCAACGCCCGCTTCCGAGGCGAGTACGTACACACCATCCCAAACCCAACGACCAAATCCTCCTCCAATCCCCCCAACGACGCAGCCAAATCGAAACGCCGTAAAGGCTCGAAAAAGCAGCAAAGGTCCGTTGGCAGCCCTAGCGACCAACAGAACAAGAACCCGGGAGTCGGTTATCGACCCTCTCGCCGGGTCCCTTAAGGCTCCTATTTCCCGAAAAATGCCTCCTGCGCGGACGCCTTGGGCATGCATTTGGTGCCAGAAAGTCCCAAGTTTTGCTTTCGTGCGTGCTATTTTGGGTACAATACAAGTGCAGGGGTATGGATCGATTTCGGCTTCGAACTCCATCGGATTCAAGCCCTGCGTGCTCTTCGTTTAGCTGCCTAGTAAGACAAGGCCATCGTCATGCGAAAACTTCCAATGCCAACTCGATCCTCAACTCATTCACCTCTTGCACCTCTTGGTCATTCTCGGTCGGATAAAGCCCGACGCAGAAGCGTATGGGCTCAGACCCTAGCTCTGAGCTGCCTGGCAGCATCCACTTGGGCATTCGAGCCACTGGCACATAATGCCTTCGCCCAAGAGGCCGCACCCGCATACCGCACCAAAAATGTGGATGCGTCCTTATGCAACAATGCGAAATTTAAAGAAAAGACCGATAAGCTCAAGCCCGAGTCGTTTGATATCGCAGGGATCGAAGCTTACTACCAAAACTGCATCTTCGCTCGATTGGCGCAGCCCAATCCCGAACTGATGAACCGAGCAAGGACCGAGATCCTTGATGACATCGACGTGATGGAGCGAAGGGTCAAGCAGAACCCTGAGATGCTTAACGAATACAACAGGATGCTCTTGCGGCAGATCAAGGAACTATTGTCCAAAGACAACGAAGGCAAGACCTACCATCCCTCGGCGCGCGTTGTCGCTGCTGTGATCGCCGGTCGCATCAATCGCACCCCTGGGGGTACCAACGCTGGTGGTCAAGGCGATCCGGTTGCAACCAAACTGTTGCTGGATCTGTTAGACCCCAAAGAAGCCGAGAACGATGGGATGATCGCAACAGCCCTGTCTTATCTTCCTAGGCATTGGATCTATCCGGGCCTGGATGCAGCCGGACTCGAAAAGGCTCAAAGCCAGTTCTTGACCAACCTACAAGCCTTCCTGGTCAGCCAAAAACCAGCCGCAAGAGGCAAGAAGGAAGACGAGTATCTGAAAGAACTCATGATCGAGAACCTTACCCTCATCGGCCTTGGTAAAGGAGAAGCTGCCAAGCAGGCCAATTCCATGCTCGCGGGTATCATCGTCCCTGTTCTAAAAGAACCAAAGAAACATTCCGAATGGCTTGCTGAGAAGTCCATGTGGAGTTTCGGACAATTGAAACTCGCTGACCTTAAACCAGAGGATATTGTCGCGATTCAAAAGGGCTCCCTGGAATTCGTCAAAGAAAGCTTGGACGCGTGGACCAAACGCTGCGACCAAACCCAAGCCGCTTCTCCTGGTGGATTTGGAGGCATGGCAGGCGGTGGTGGACCTCCCGGCCTGAGCGGTGGCGGTGGACCTCCAGGACTCAGCGGTGGCGGTGCGGCAGGCCCAGGTAGCGAAGGTGAAAGCGGTCCAGGTGGAGGCGGTCCCTTCGGGCCCCCAGGGTTCGGCGGCGGCAACCAAAAGCCAAAGAATGCCTTTGATGATCAACCCGAAGAAGTAAAAAACGCCCGAAGGTACTTGCACCAACGCCTTGAACGCATCCACTACGGCTTGACCGGAACTGGTCGCAAGTCCTCGACGGCGGTCCCGCCAACCGAAGCCAAAGGCCTCATGGCGATGTTAGACGATGCCGGTAAATCCAAACTTACCGATGTCATCAAGAAAGTCGAATCTCTCCAAGACGAACTCAACAAGGAAACCCTAACAAGTATCGATGGCGTGCGAGTCGCAACCCGCCGACCCGTTTTCGATATCAAACAAGCCATCACCGCAATCATTGGGGACGACGGATCCAAAAAGGATGCACCCCCGGATTCAGGAAAGGATCCTCTGGATGACGGATTCGGCGGAGCCGGCGGAAATGAATAACCGCCATGGTCCCTGCCATGGAAAATCCAAATCAGCCAGATCCGAACGTTCAAGTACCAATCGTTGACGATCCCGACAGAACTCAAATCCGCCAGCGTGAGATAACCAATCTCAACCCGGGGTCCGATATCCAATCTCTTGTCGGGTCCCTGCTGGATCACTACAAAATCGAATCGCTGGTCGGCCAAGGTGGTATGGGGGCCGTGTTTCGTGCGATCGATCAACGATTGGATCGTGTGGTAGCGATCAAAGTCGTGCCGATTTTGCATCGCAAAAACGACGCTCTTCGCCGATTTAGAATCGAAGCCCAAAGCGCTGCGAAACTCGACCATCCCAATATCGCACGAGTCTACAATGTCGGTGAAACCAACCAATGGAATTACATCGTCTTCGAATTCATCGAAGGCATCAACCTCCGGCAATTGGTACTCGACCGCGGTCCTCTAAGCGTCGATGATGCCACTTATTTCACTTGCCAAGTTGCCGAGGCGCTTCAGCATGCGAGCGATCGAGGAGTCGTTCACCGCGACATCAAACCATCGAACATCCTCCTAGCTAGCGACGGCAAAGCCAAAATCGTCGATATGGGACTGGCCAGAACCACCGCATTGGATCGCTCGCAAGGCGACCAGACCGCTAGCGGAACCACCCTGGGAACCTTCGATTACATCTCTCCCGAACAAGCACACGACCCGCGCGAGGCCGATGTGCGAAGCGATATCTATTCGCTCGGATGCACCCTGTATTATTTGCTGACCGGTCAACCTCCATTTCCAGAAGGAACCGCGCTGCAAAAACTCTTGATGCATGGATCCAGAATGCCAGAAGACCCTCGATTGTTTCGAGATGACCTAAGCGATCCATTGATCGAGATCCTCAAAAAAATGATGGCCAAAAAGCCACGTGATCGCTATCAGACCCCCGAAGATCTTGCCAGCGACCTGCGCATGCTCGCCAAAATCGATAACCTAGCTTGGAGTTCCAACCTAGCTGAATTCGCTCTGGCAACAGCTCAATCAAAAAGAACTTGGCTCGAAATCACCCTGCCGATGGCTCTGTGCTCGACCGTGATCGGTGCCACAACTTTATGGCTTGTCAGCGCCAACCAAGTCGATGCTGTCTTTCCCATCCCGAAAGTAGAAATTGCCAGCGTTTCAAACGAGCAAACCCCTGAAACCCCAACCAAAAAAGAGATCCAACAAGGTGAGCTTACTCCCTCCTCTCTCTCACAGACAATCACAACCAAGGACGAATTGAATTCAGACTCCAACGAACCCTCAGAACCTAATCCGGATCAACCTCTAGAATCACGAACAAGGATCCACCAACTCGTTGTCATAGACAACGCAAATACAGCGATCGATCTACCACTGGCTCCAGATGAGTTGAAAATCAATAGCTTTAAAACTCTGGATGAAGCACTGATCGAAGCGGCATCGCTCAACACGGCATGCAAAATATGGGTTGCACAGAATTGCACTCTACAGAAACGCTGGAGATCGATGAGCACCCAGCGACCTCAGTCGCTTCAAATCCAGTCGATCCCAGGGAAAAGATTCTCCATTCGCATCGATGAGCCATCTATCTCTGGAAACTCCGGAGAGTATCTCGGTTGCTTTGAACTCGATGGTAACCAACTGCACTTGGCGGATTTGGACATTCTATGGAACAGCCCTCTTAATAACTCATCGTCCAAGTCGTTCGTTCTTGCTAAGCCAGGAAGTCGGTTGCTGATAGAAAATTCAACCGTCACCATCAACGGACCTATCTCCGCCGGAACTCCAGCTCTCATGGCGATCGATCCTCTGAGCAGAGATCTGCCTAACGGAACAACCTCGATCAACAACCCGCGATTTTCCGACGTTCGAATAGAACGATCGTGCATTCGCGGCCAGTGCGACTTGATCCAAACCAACCCCACAGATCGAATGGAACTCAAAGTCCGGGATTCTTGGTTTGCTCTTGCTGGCTCGATGCTGGTAAGCCAAGGCAATAAGACCATGAATCGCTCGCCTCGAATTCGTGTCGAGATCGCCGATTCAACTTGCATCAGCCTCAAGCCTTGGCTACGAATTGATCTTTCCAATGCAACGCCCTATCCGATCGCCGTGGTCAGGATTTCTAACCAATCAATCTTTGCCGGAGCTAAGTCTTTGGTCCAATGGGATGCGACCGATTGCACCGATTGGGTTTTCTCAAACCAAGTCAAGAAACTCGAAGACCTCGGTCGATGGATTGATTTCCGTGGGCTCGATAACGCTTACGATTCCGAATCGATCGATGAACTCGTTCGCGTTCAAATGTCGATGTCCAGCCAAGAACTACAAATCGATGCGGATTCAAATCTGCTTAGAAATGAACTGGGTATGGAAGTCATCAGCTTGTGGCAACAGCGTTCCTCTTGGGAGCCCGCCTCGATGCATCTAGCAATCCCATTGACCATCCCGCCGGGAACTCTGGGCTTCCAAATCGGTGCCCCCATAGAAAAACTCCCAATTCTGGCGTCGTTTTGATTGCTAGATGCAGACCGCTGATGGTCACAAAAGAACCGCTAATGGACGCTTATGAACGCTAATGGGAACAAAAGGACCGCTAATGGACACTCATGAACGCTAATGGGAACAGCCTTATACAATACCGGTCCCTGTTCGATGGCTGTTCTCATCAGCGTCGATCAGCGACTATCAGCGGTCCCTGTTCGATTCCTGTTCTCATCAGCGTCGATCAGCGACTATTAGCGGTCCCTGTTCGATTCCTGTTCTCATCAGCGTCGATCAGCGACTATGAGCGGTCCCTGTTCGATTCCTGTTCTCATCAGCGTCGATCAGCGACTATCAGCGGTCCTTGTTCGATTCCTGTTCTCATCAGCGTCGATCAGCGACTATGAGCGGTCCCTGTTCGATTCCTGTTCTCATCAGCGTCGATCAGCGACTATCAGCGGTTAGGAAACAACCAACTGCTCGCTTGGCAACACCGTTGTTGGTTGGACCAAATCAGCGGTCGAATTTTTGGTGCTAGGATCAAACCCCAGCATCTGCTCATCGGTAAACGTCAATGCAACATAAAGACGATACAACAGAGGAACCATCAAGAGCACCAGTAGTGTCGCACCGATAAGTCCGAAGGCCAAACTTGTCGCCATGGGGATGAGCGCTTGCGCCTGAAAGGATTTCTCCAAGAGCATAGGCAAAAGTCCTGCGACCGTCGTTACGCTCGTGAGAAACACCGCTCGCAAACGCCTCGATCCGGCCTTGAGGATCGCTTCGACCGGCGGCATACCTTTCTCAACACATTGATTGATGAAATCAACCAATACGATCGAGTCGTTAACTACGACCCCCGCCAAGGTAACCATCCCGAACATGCTAAAGAGCGTCAGCGGCAATCCCATCAAGGCATGGCCAAAAATCGCCCCGACCATTCCAAAGGGAACAATCGCCAAAACGATCAAAGGTTGGAGGTAGGAACGGAACTCGAAAACCAGCAACAAGTACATCGCTGCCATCGCGACGACAAATCCGATGGCAAGTGAATTGAAGGATTCACGGGTCTCTTCTTGCTGCCCTTCCCATCGGAATCGCAGCTGCGGATACTTGTTCCTGAACTCCTCTTCAAGTGTCTTTCTTAAATCTGCTGCGATCGTCGAAGCGTTGGCTTTCGAAGTATCTAACTCGGAGGAAATCGTGATCGATCGCATTTGATCCAGTCGGTTGATCTCGGAATATCCTTGCGTGACCTTGATTTCCGCAAGCTCTGCGATCGGACGCTCGATCCCATCTGGACCTCGAACTCTCAAGTCTTGGAAATCCGCAAGGGATCTTCGCTCTTGGATCGGATGTCGGACCATCAATTTGACTTCATGGCGATCACGTTGAAGTCGCATCACTTCGGCACCATAATAGGCACTTCGTATCGCCTCGCTCAAATCATCCTGGCGAATGCCGATGGCTTTTGCCCGATCCTTGATCGTAAACTGAAACTCTGTCTTTCCTGGGTTCGAGTCATCGCGGATATCGTACACTCCCTCGTAAGTGGCCAACTTGGCTTTGGCCTCTTCGACGGCAGCTTCGAGTTGCTGGAGTCCTTCACGAGGAGCAAGGATTTTGAATTCGAGCGGTTTTCCACCCGGACCAATATTGGCCGCTTGGAAATTGACTCGCTCGGCACCGGGAAATTGCCCTGCCTTTTCTCGCCACCATTTGATGATCTGATCGCTGGTCACGTTCCTGACCGTGGCGTCATGAATCTCTGCAGTGACTTGGGCAACGTGAGATCCAGATTGCCGGTCTCCTGCTCCCTGATTCCCCTGTTCGGCAGAACCAACTCGCAAGAAAGTTAGCTTCACAGGCCCGCGAGGTGAACTCAAATCGGCAGGAGGTGGCGTCTTGCTGGTTCCCTCTTTTTCTTCCTTGTCAGCAACCTGCTGGCTTAGTTCCCTCAGGGCAGACTCCATCCGCCTTGCTGCTGCGGTCGTGATATCCGCAGGTGTTCCATCCGGATATATGACTTGACCAATAATGGTCTTGCCATCCAAATCCGGGAAGAACTCAAAGGGGACTTTCCCAGACCTGACCATACCTACGGCCAACGCTACGACAGAAAACCCCAAAGCCATCGGCAAGAGTGGATTATCAAGAAAGGTCTTCAAAACGCGCCCATAGAAATGTTCGCCAAACCAATCCAAAACGGAATTGTTGAATTTGGAAATCCGATCGAAAAACCTTTCGATAGGTAAAATCGGTAGCATCAAGTAATAACGCAATTTCTCCAAAATCGACTTGGGCGCGTGGCTTTCGTGGGACAAGTGACCTGGCAAGGCAACCGACGCTTCCACTAGCGAGATCGTCAGCATCAGCACAATCGCTACGGGCATCACAGCGATGAACTTACCCATCACTCCAGAAACATAAAACAGGGGAACAAATGCGATAATCGTTGTAGCCACACTGGAAAAGACGCTCGGCAAAACTTCGGCGGCACCATCAATGGCCGCTTGGATATTCGATTTGCCCATATCCCGGTGAGCAAAAATATTTTCGCCAATCACAATACCATCGTCGACCACGATCCCGACTGCCATCAAAAACGCGAACATGGTGAGCATGTTGAGCGTCTCGCCAAAAGCATATAAGCCGATAGCGGCGCCAAAGACGCTGATGGGGATCCCCATCGCGACCCAAAACGCCAACCTGAAATTTAGAAACATCGCCAACAAAAGGAATACAATCAATCCTCCCTGGATCCCATTCTCTCTGAGCATGCGTATCCGATCCCGTACGTCAATACTCTCGTCCCCCCAAGCGATCAAGGAATACCCTTCAGGTACCGGATACTCAGCGACCGCTTTTTGAACCTCATCGGAAATACTAAGCAAATCCTCAGTACTGGTCCTCTCGATGACGATGGTCATCGCTGGTCGACCATTGATCTCATTGAGCGCAGCAATATCATCGAACTCATCTTTGACAGTAGCGATATCTCCAACGGTCAGGATCACACCATTGGGTTGGGTCACCAAAGGCAATTTGGCAATATCTTCCCCAATCTCTCGCTTGTTCTTGCCTCGAAGCAAGATCTCTTGCCCCTCGGTTCGGATTTGACCGCTGGGGAGTTCCATGTTCTCTTTGCGAATGATATTGGCAACTTGGCCGAGCGTCATTCCATACTTACGAAGCGTATCTTCGCTGATCTCAACATCGATCTGATAAGGTTTGACGTTGACCACTTGGGCTTGCGAAACATTCGGAAGTTCGATCAATCGATCGCGGACATCCTCTGCGAAATTCCTGAGTTTCAGTTCGCTCTGCTCGTCTCGGTGCGCAGGTCCAAGCACCGCTACTCGGATCGCTGGAGTTCTAAAAGTGATTTGCTCGACCGTTGGCTTCTCGCTGCGTTCCGGGAAAAATACCGAAATGCGATCCACCGCAGAACGGACCTCGGATAGCACTCGGGGCACGTCTTTGACGCTAGGCTCAAGCTGTATCAGTGTGAATCCGCTACCTTCGCGACATATACTCGTGAGCTTCTTGATACCAGCCAACGCCTGAACCGACTCTTCGATCTTCTGACAAATCCCGGCCTCTACTTCGTCCGGGGTCGCGCCCGGATAAGGCACCGTGACCAAAATGACTTCGAGTTGGAACTCGGGAAACGTCTCTCTTCGCATTCCAAAGAAACTCGCAAGTCCACCGAGCATCAATGCAACGATCAAAAAGTTGATCCCGGCCATGTGTTTGACCGCCCACCGTACCACTGAGTTCATGGATGATTCCTTTAGTTTCCCATGTTCGATTTGGCTGTCCTAACCTTGTCGGTCCCGTCCCCGATGAGGTTTGCCAACGGCGATGTCACAAGTTTCACGCCTGGCGAAACCCTCTGGTCGGCTTCGGCAACCCAATATTCGCGATCCCCAAGATGCGGAACCTTGGACATCCTGATCGTCTTGATTCCACCGATGACCTCAATGCGTCCAACTTGCCAATCCTCAGGATTGGACATATTCAAATCTGGGCCCACGTTACTGGATTGGATTTGACCGCTGCCTTGAGAAACTTCAGGCTTAAACGTCCAAAGCTGACCACCGGGCTTAAGCCCTAACTTGGGAATCAATACCAAGGGCCGTCTAGGCTTGGTCATAATCTTCACATCGACGAACATTCCTCGAACCAACGCGGGCAGGCCTCCGTTTCCTTCCTCTGTGATCGCGATACCATTTCGGCGCACATCTCTGGGATTCTCAACCGTGATGCGAACAGGAACCGTTCGACTCTGTGTATCAAGCCCTATTCCCTCATATCGACTCAGCTTGCCATGCCACTGATACACCGTATCGCTGCGTCCGGCGACTTGATAAGAAATCTCGACGGGCGTCGGAGGCAACTCATAACTCGAGGCTCGCAAAACCTGAGACGACGAATCCTTGTTGGTTCCATCGGATATCTGATCGAGGATCAGCAATAATTGATCGGTCCTGAGATTGCAGCTGACTTCGACCCTCTCGGTATCCTCGATAATACAAAGCTTGTCGGCGCGCTGAACATAAGAGTCCTCTTGAACGGTTTCGTTGATGATGACTCCAGATATCGGAGACCGGATTTCCGATCTTTCCAGATTGACTTGCGCTTGGGCCAACTGAGTCTCTGCCAATCGCTCAGCTAACTCGATCCTGGTCCTTCGAGTTTGAAGCAATTGAAGTTGGTTTTGGAAGGTCACTACTTGATTGGCACTTGCAATCCTCTGACGCCTTGCTTGATCTTGCTCAGTATCGCTTGCGAATCCCTCGGGCAAGGATGCTAACCTAGCAAGCTCCTTCTCTTGCAGTTGCAACTCCTCTTCGGCAAGTGCCAACGAGCGTTTGATGTTGGAGATTTCTTGCTCCAATTCACGTTGCTGGGCATACTCAGATTCTTTGAGCGAAGAGATCCGCTCGATCTCAAGTTCATAGTCTTTCGGGTTGAGCTTCAAGAGCAAATCACCACGATGGACATAACGGCCAATGCGGCACTGGTCGGTCTTCAATACCACCCGACCAGCGACCTCTGCGCCGATGGTCACCTGACGGAATGGAACCACGGTCCCGGACAAATCGATGTCAAGCGTCTCGATACCCCGATACTCCTGCATGCTATCGATGCTGACCATCGGCATCTTTGTCAAAATGACCCGGGGGTCTGACAGGTCGCTAACGACTTGCTTGGGAGCTTGCTGACCAAGCCCCATAAACACTAGAACTCCCGCACCGGCAATCGCCAGGGGTATCAGCCAACCTACGAGTAGTTTGGAAAAAAGAGAAGGTTTCAAAGCGGTCATAGATAAGTGGGTCTTGTTGAATCATCTTTCCTGCGTCCCACCATAGTAGTAAGCAACGAAGTTTTTTACAGGTCCTAAATGCCAGACGCACGGGAGTAGACCCCGTGCGTCTTGAAAACGTGCGTCTTTTGGTCTCAGGGCCCGAAGTCAACTGCTCCGGAAGAATCGTCACAATCCGAACTGCAACGAGGCCAAACCACTGAGTTTTCTGATGAAGATTTACAGTTCGTAACCTGCTCGGTAAGCGGGTTTAATCATCGAGTCAAACTCGCTGGTCCCCTTGACCTTGAGGTTCTCTGCATCCCACTCAAGCTTGGCACTGCTGACTTGCTGACCCTCTTGCTTGGTCTTTCCAGCAGCCCATACTGCAAGGTTTCCAAGCAGGATGACTTCGGTCATCTTGCCAGCATAGTTCGCAAAGTTCGACCAAGTCGGCTTGCCGGTCTTGATCGCGATGGCGAACTCTTTGAAGTGGCCTGGGCTTCTTTCGAAATCGACTTCTTTGTCTTCGACTCCCGTAAAGAAGCACTCGGCACCGTAATCGTTCGGTGAGTACATCTTGCCCTTGTCGCCGATGATGAGCAAACCGCTGTCGCTGCGTTTGCGACCTTCGAGCATCTCGGGATCAACCTTGTTTCCACCGTCGTACCAAATCATGTTGATCGCAGGACGATTCTTCGTCGGTGCGAACTCAAAGTTGATCTTCGAAGAGGCTGGGAACGTTTCACCGTTGTGGCCGGTAGTGGTGGCTTGTACGCTCACAGGATTGACCAAATCGCAACCAGCGAAAGCGACATTGAGGGTATGGCAAGCCATATCGCCAAGAGCACCGGTGCCGAATGCCCAGAAGCCTCGCCACTTGAAAGGATGGTAAGCCGCGTTGTAGGGGCGCATCTCGACTGGGCCGATGAATTCATCCCAGTGAAGCTCCTTGGGAATCGGTTGCTCGGCTGGACGTGGGATCCCTTGGGGCCACACTGGACGGTTGGTCCAAATGTGAATCTCTTTCACGTTTCCGATAATTCCCGACTTGAGTTTGGCAGCGGCACTACGAAGCCCCGGGCTCTCGGAACCTTGATTACCCATCTGAGTTGCAACCTTGGCATTGGCAGCCAATTCTGCCAATCGGCGAGCTTCCCAAATCGTGCGTGTGAGCGGCTTTTGCGTATAGCATGCCTTGCCCATCTTTAGCGCCATGCCAGTAGCCACCGCGTGCGTGTGGTCCGGTGTACTGACCGTCACTGCATCGATGTCCTTACCGACCTTGTCAAACATTTTGCGAAAGTCATTGAAGACCTGTGCATCTTCAAAGTCTTCGTCTTTCTTGCGCCCGCTGATGGTGTTGTCGTCCACATCGCATATCGCGACGATCTTTCCGTTGTTGGCCGCATCTTTGGAGTCGCTGGAGCCTTTGCCCCCGACACCAATGCATCCAAACCGAATCTCTTCAATAGCCGAACGACTTTCTTTAGGGGCAACTCCTCCTGCCACCCAGTATCCAGCCGACACGGCCGATGTGGTTTGGAGGAAGCGACGACGATTGTTATGGCTCATAGCAACTCTACAAATACGAAAAAGAGAGAGGTGGGAAATGGGTCGGAACGTGATATCACCGACCCAACTGGTCCCTAAGGGTACCCGATGCTACCAGAGATTTCAAACCGATTGAAACAGTTCTGACGCTTGCGTGGATTGTTTGCAGACTGTGGATTTTGGGCTTTGGCCCACCTTTCTTCGGGTTTTTCGAATCAAACCGGTTCAAAGTTCCAAATTCTTAGCGACCGCAAGGCCGATGAGCCCAAAAAGATGACGGCAAAAACCCTGCGGTTTTTCAGTCCCGGCACGGAATCCAAACGATCCAAATACCCCCCCCCGCTTACCGCTTCGCATCCACTATGTTCCTAAGACCATCGAGTCTCTATCGAGCTTTCTTTTGCGCCGTGGGCCTGGTGATGATCATCGTCGGCCTGGAATGCCTTGCTATCGAAAGCGCACTGTTTGCACCAGGGGTCTTTGAAGACACCAACGTTGCGGCTCCCCAAAACCCATGGCTCAATTCCCAGCCAGCAATCCCCCAAGGGAAAATCTTCCGGCCCAAAGACTGGTTCCCATGGTCGCTCTTGGCCGTCGGAAGCATCGTGGCGATCTACTCCCAAGCCGTCCGCAACGCCAGCCCGATCCTACTGGATAGACGCTGAATCCACACTGGCTGAGATCGACTTGCTGCCAACGATCATCAGGATCTCAGCGGCAATCGATGTCAATCGAACAATGACCGTCGCGATCAGGGCAATCGGTTCTGGGACTATCGACAATAGCACACCGATCGAAGCCAACTCTCTGGCAAACGCTCCCCCAGGTAGCATCGAAAGAAATCCCGCCAGGCCACCTAGGCTCATGCTCGCAGTGCACACAAGCCAAATAAACCCGCCGCTGTATCCCGATAGCAGATCCGATTGTATCGGCCTAAGCGAACCGAGCACAAACCAAAGCGCTAGCCCTTGAAGGCACCAGCCCAGCAGCGCGCAGGCAATCGTTCTGATCATCAGCCTACCATCGATGACCCCGAGCAACTTTTCCAAACCTTTGCCGATTCGCATCCTTGAAACCAAACGCAAGATCCCGCGAAACGGGTGAGGAATCAGCGGCAATGCAGCCAACGGGATCGCTGCTAAGGCAGACCATCGCAACCAACCGGGCACTTCAACCCACTGCAGCATGACAGCACCCAAAATCCCGCCGCTTGCAAATCCGGTCAATGTCTCAATGAAGACACTCAAAATGGCAGGTCCTAGAGGTACCTTGTGACGATGCAATTGACCGACTCTGAGCATCACCGCCATCGCTTTGCCCGGAACATACTTACCCAAATGCCCCAAAAAATAAGCATACAAACTGGCGGACCAATGGACTCTGTGTCCAAAGTCTCTCAAGATCGCATGCCAACCTATCCATGCTGGTACCATCGCCAACATCCCGGCAATCACGCTCAGTCCAATTTGGCTCCAGAGTATCGAGTTCCAATCTAGCGGAACTTCACTCTTGCCCAACTCAAGTGCAGCCCTTCGGATCGCAAACGCAAAGAAAATGATTGCGCAAGTCAAGATTGCAATCCGCACAACGAAACGGATCTTAAGGCGTCGACGACCAATTCCTTTAGACGCGTGAGTCTCCGAAGGCTCTGGTGGTGGATGCAAGATAGCAAGGCCTATGATAGACTGCAGATTCCATAACTAATCACTCTCGGTATCTTAAACACGGTTCTCATGGCTCGCTACATCTCTTTTGCCGTCCTGCTGGCCATCCTTGCGCTGATCGGTATCCTTTTTTACAAAGTGATGATCGGCTTTTTTGTCCCTGTCTTTATCGCAGTCGTACTGGTCGTGGTTTTCCAACCACTGCACCGTTGGGTCCTGAAGAAAACCAAAAACCGAACCCACCTGGCCGCTTCCCTTACCACCCTTTTGATCGTATCGAGCGTCCTGGTTCCCGCAGGTGTTATCATCAGCCTTGCTGGAGTCCAAGGCATCAAGCTACTGGATGAATTCAACGAATCCAACATCCGACTTGGACTCTCGCGACTGCGGTCCAACAACTTCATCAATCTGGAATCACCCGCCGCAGTCCAGTTTCGCTCCATCGATGACAAACTAGCCGAAATCAAAAAGGTCGTCTCTGAATCGACCAGTTATGCCGAAGTCACCGACCCCCAAGGACGCATGGCCGGGGATATCGCCGACGTTCGAATTCGCTTGCAGGAGATCCCCCAAGCAATCCTCTCCCACGCCAAAGACAAAAGCCTCAACCACTCCAAGGCCAACGGAAAAATCAATGGGAAGAAAGCAGCCAAGCCTCCGGTCGATCCAAATGTTAAACAAAAAGTCGACGCCTACCTGTCTTCGACGTTTCAACAAATAGAAAAACTAACCGCCGACTTGCCTGGGTTCATGAGCCAAGACCCATCGCCCGAATCGCTCTCTGCACAACTGGATCTGCTCCGAGAGCAAGCCGGCACGATCAAGTCCCAGATCATCGCCATCGACGGCCTCGATCCATCAACCCTCGATCATGTCTCCCATGCACGAACCCAACTGATCGACCAATCTCTCGAAGCGGCCATCGCTGCGGCTGGTCTGAATACCTCGCTAGATAAACTCGCACCCTCGGATCTGGGAAATCTGACCAGCCTTCAAGAATCGGTCTGGAGCGTCAACTCTACCTGGAAATCTTCCCGCGAAGCACTCTTAGGTGGAAGAATGATCGGAGTCCTGAAAGAAATCGCCAATCCATCTCCAGAACAAGTCAAACAAACGCTCGATAACGCATTTGCCTACCTACAACCCAAACTCATCAGCTTCGGAGGCGGATCGGTCGCCTTCGTCATCAAACTCTTGGTCGGTCTGACCATCCTTCTGGTGTCCCTCTATTTCTTCCTATGCGATGGACCCAGCATGGTCCACACCCTGATGGAACTCAGTCCACTGGACAATCGTTACGAAGAAGAACTCCTACAGGAATTCGATCGAACCTCGCGCGCTATCGTGCTTGCGACAATCCTGTCGGCCGTTGCCCAAGGCCTAACTGCAGGAATCGCCTACTATTTCCTCGGCGCTCCCTCAGCCTTCCTCCTAACGGCACTGACCATCGTGTGCGCATTGATCCCCTTTGTCGGTACTGCCATCGTTTGGGTGCCAGTAGCCCTGTTCATGGCTTTCTACCAAGACAAAGTCCCAAACGCATTAGGACTTACTTTGTACGCACTCTTGATCGTCGGCACAATCGACAACCTGATCAAGATGCTCATCCTGCACGGTCAAAGCCAACTCCACCCACTCTTGGCATTGCTCAGTGTGCTCGGCGGTATGCAAGCCCTAGGCCCGATCGGGATCCTCATCGGCCCCTTGGCCGTTACCCTTCTTCAAACCACGCTGAGCATCCTGCGTCGGGAACTCTCGGAATTCAACGCTGCTCCGAATCCATCTGCGAGTTAACTACACCCATTTGCGATCGACTAGTTGCCAGTGCTGTTTACTGGTGCCATTGGAATCTGATAACGAGTCCGAATTCCAAACGGTCCCGACGAAACATCCCTGATTAGATTGAATTTCAGCTCACCTACACCCGTGGCTTGTTGCGTGTAAGTAAAGAGCGAAGAGGCCGAGTAGTTCCCATTCATGGCCGACGAAAGGATCGTCTGGATTTCAGCCGGGATCTCCAGACGTGCAAGCACATCGGTGGGCGATTGGATCTGACCCTGCTTGTCCTGAATCGCTTGCATCAATGCCACTCGCACCGCAAAAGCAAAGTACTTCAGCGCGCTTACATAGTGAAGATCACCTACCATTTCCGGGTGAGTGTTCAAGTTATTCCTGTATCGCCACTCTTCAAACATCGCCTGTTTGATGCTAGGCAATATCCAAAGACCATCAAATCTTTGACCGAACGCGTAAAAATTCTGATCGCTCAAAAAACCGACGTCGTACCGAGGATTCTCGGCTTGCATTTCGGCTTGCATTGAGGCGATCCGATCTAAGCTCGTCGTCGCTGTCTTTGTATCGATCATTTTCTCATCCAAGGCTCGATGCAATAAACACAGCAAAGCCGTGTGATGAACAACACCTTGGTATCCGGTGGATTCGCTTATGCGAAAATACGCTCTTAGACCTTTTTCGAACCGTTCTTTGTCTTGCGCAACGATGCAATCGGCCATGTCCCAAAAGACCAAATCCCTAACTTTCCTCATTCGATAATCATTGAGATAGCCATTGTTAGGCTCGGATTCCAAGACGTCATAGACCGAATCGATTTGATTGCGATTGTGCCGGACGAATTTGGACAACACCTCGGGCTTCCTTGCCCAAGCGACGTTCGGAACCAGCGTTTCATCGATAGGATCAAAGGTCGATCCAATCTGCGGTTCGGCTTCCAACAAACTACTTTGCGAAGCGATGTAGGGATCTTGGGCTTGAGCCAAAACACCCTCCACACGCCGGATACCGTCTGGATCCTGACTTGCCGCAGAGACGTCCGATGCACTGGTATCGCTTGACTGTTGTTTGGCCTGGATTGCCGTTAGGTACTCTTTGGAGCTTTGCTCCAATCGACGAATTCGCAGCAATTGGTCTCGTCGGATCGCTGTTTCTCCTGAGATCATTTGCATCGCCAGAAATCCCACGGCGAGCACTGCGATGAGACTGGCCATAGTTGCTGCAAGCATCCAACTTGGAAATGCAATTTTCATGGTTCTACTCATGGCTAGCCCCTTCCATCGCTAATTCCTTGGCTTCGGCTTCCCATTGGCCTCGCCATAATTCCGCCGGAGTGTGGATGCCGTGTTCATTGACGGTAATGAAATAACCATCTGCTCGCACACCCATTGCGTACGCATTTCTCGATGCAATCGCCTCACGCTGGTCCTGGGCTTGATGGCTCCCCAAAGACGTCTCTAAGAGTTTCCATAGATCGCTTACGAGAAGGTCTCGGCCTCTGAGCATTCCTAGACTCGATGGGATCGAGCCCTCGTTGGCTCCGACTGAACCTCTCTGGGCATTACGCATGTACGAGTACTGGATATAGTAGCCATCCAAACCGCTAACGGCATTGTTTTTCCCTTGTCCCTCCGCCTGCTTGGATTCCCACCAAGCACTCGCGAGAGCTTCCCGTCGAGCTTGGTCGCGAGCTTGATCATCCCCGAGCAGTTTGACAAGACGTTGATAAACTTCCAAACCCATCCAATCCTTTGCCTTGGTGTGCTTGCAATGTCCCAGTGCTATCAACTCGATCCATTCGGCAAGATCGCATTTCGTAAGTCGCCTACTCGCTCTCAAACCCGTAACCAAATTGGGGATGCCTGCCAGCGCAGTGCGGTACTTTTCGAGCGACTCGGTGCTCTGAAGGGTGGGATCCTTTTGAGCGAGGATCAAATCGTTCTGAAGACGTGCAAGCTCTGCCCAAAATTTCTTTAGAGTGTCATCTGTTCCTTGAAGAGATTGTAGAGCGAGCCGGAACTCAGGGCTTGCGGCTTGCCTTAGAAAGCTAAGGGCTTGCTGCTCTTCGATTTGCTCGTTTCGATCCAATGCTTCTGCTATGGTCTGCAAATCGCTGTTTCCAGTGGGTGTTTCATAAGAAGGCATTGCAAATCCAAACTTGAGGTTTTGCGATCGGTTTGGAGCTGGGCTTTTTATCGCAAGTTCTTTTAGGGTGGAGCGAACTTCCGAATGCATACTGGGCAAGTTCCAAATCTTCCATAGTCCAGGTACCAGCGGAATGATCAGCGCAGCGAGTGAAAAACATCCATGCTGCAGGAAATACTTCCAATCGATCCGGCGCTCCATCCACGGTCGCATCATCCACCAGGTCGCTATCGCTGGAATCGCAAACGACACGATCAAAAGCCACCAAGGTGCCTCCATCGCCGCGACCGCAAAGATACAATACGCTAAGTTGGTCAATAAAACTGCTGGCAGCACGATCGCCGAAAGGATCGGACTCTTGATGAACTGAGAGACCCACTGGCCGATGATGTAAGCCGCCAGGCAAACACCTAACACAGCGGCCGTATCGACCAAAATCAACGACGCGTTCATCGCCCCTTGAGACCGAAGCGTCAAGTATCTGAGGATGGCCCACAACAAAAGGATCGTGACTGGGATCCAATGCCGCGTCAGCCAGAGAATCGTCGGCGATACGCCTCGGTCTGCATAGAAGCGAACTCGCTGATGCATTCCATCGGATTGAAAGGCCAATACACCCAAGAGTCCAGCCAAAGCACCCATCGGAAAAAGGACATAAAAGACCCAATCGCCATCAACTGGTCCGGAGTGTCCTGAAAGAACGCATGTTCCCATCGGTACCAGCACTAACAAAGCCAAGATCCCAATGAGCGACCACCACAACCCATTCTGACGAATCATTTGCCAGAGCATGGCGCTAAGTGGTGTGACGCTTGGCCAAAGCGACCAAGCCTCTGCGGACCTGGTTTCCGATTGCGATCTGGTGGCCGACGCGGCACCGAATATCGCAGGCTTCCACATCGTAGATGCGGACTCTTGCATCGGAGGTGCCAGCGCCGAAAGCTCACGCTGACTGACATACCAACCGTAGAAGATCGCAATCAAACTACCGATCGTCAAGCATCCCAGGTACATACCCGAGTCGATCACAGTGCGTGCCTCAAAACTCGATTTGCCCACCGTGGTGTACTCGGCAAGTCCATAAGCAGTGCACCAAACAGCAAGAGCCGCTGGGATGAGCATCACCAGGGATAAAACCTGCGATTCAAACTTCCACGCAAATGCCAACCCCGACACGCATAAGAACAAAGACACCATCACGTAGGTTGGCAACATCCATTGCCCTGCATTCATGCGATAGATGTCCATCGCTTGGGCTTGGAATGGATTGACTCCAAGCAATCCTGCAAAGACAGCCCAGGACGACCAAGCGATCACCCAGACCAGTGCAAGCGATACCAAGGCAACCAGAAGTTTATTCCAAGCGATATGCTTAGCGCTGACCGGTAGAGATCGCATCCATTGCATCGAGCGAGACTCTTTTTCAGTCCCTACCAGCAATATCCCAACGCCGGTGGCATACATCAAAGGCATCGCAAGAAACAGAAACCAAAAACCGTTGTCGTAGCTGAATCCCTTGCGCGAAGCAAACACGGAACTTAGGACAATCAGCAACAGGATTCCAAACCCAAGCCCCAGAACGGTCAAAAGCAACGGGATAACTTGCCTGATTTCTTTCCACAGCAAGGCCTTGGTCCACGAGGCGGGATTCGGGCCTGTTAACATGGATTGTCCGCTCATGATTTCCCAGCCTCCAGGGTTGATGGATTGCTTGGCTCTGTGACCCGTTTGTAAATACTGTCACCGCGCGTGCATGCGACGAATAACTCTTCAAGACTTGCGCTTCGCGACTGAGCACCTAAAACACCTGTCGCCTCGCGCCAGTAAGCGGCTGCCTCATCGCCGTCGCCTTGGACAATCAATTGCTTTTGCCTTCCCTCGGTGATTTCGGCAAGAATGCGACTCGGCTCGGGCAAATCCGCAAGTGCAATCAGAGGGTCACTCAGCGACACAGTCACCAAAGCGATCGACTCTTTCAGGTCTGCAAGCGGACCGACCAACTGAACTTTTCCTTTGTGCAGAATCGCGATCGTGTCGGCAACCCGTTCGATCTCGGAAATCTGGTGACTCGATAAAAATACGGTGCGACCAGTCGCTGCCACACTGATCATGCTCTCGAGAAACTCCCGACGCACGATCGGATCCAACCCCGAAGTCGGCTCGTCGAGGATCAACAACTCGGGATCATGAGCCAAAGCCAAAGACAATGCCACCTTGGATCGCTGCCCCTTGCTCAGTTGCTTGATCTTACGACCCGCAGGCAGATCGTACCGAGCGATGAATTCCTGATAGCGATCCTTGAAGCCCTCGGGGTAGAACGACGAAGCGAACCAGCCAATCTCTCCAATCGTCATCCAATCATAGAGGGCAGGCGAATCCGACACATACCCGATCCGCTTACGCAATTCCAATACTTGGTCTGCTACAGTAGGATCCAAACCCAGGATCGAGCAAGTCCCTTTGGAAGGCTTTTGAAAGCCGGTCATGATTCGAATCAGCGTTGTTTTTCCAGCACCGTTTTCACCAAGGATTGCCATGACCGTCCCGGGTGCGACCGACAAGTCGATCCCTCGCAAGGCATCGCAACCCCGGTAGTGCATTTCGATCCCGTGGATCTTGATCGCATCGTTCATAAGAGAAACCTCCGATGGACTGTTGTCCTGATTGATTGTTTCGATGAAAAGACGATTAAGCAGGTTCTGATTCGTCAGCAACAGAACCAACAGGAGAAGCGACCGTCGCGACGTTGCCATCGAGCAGGCCAAGTTGATCGAGCATCAGGCGACGGACTTCCTTGGTCGAAAGCCCACCGTGCAAGGCTTCGCTGATCGCCGACCGCAACCGCTCCACAAGCAACGTTCTCCGCGCCTGATTGCACTGAACGACTGCATCGGACCGAATGGCAAGACCTCGGCCACGCAACGATTCGCAGACACCTTCGGTCTGAAGTATTTGAAAGGCCTTGGCGACCGTGTTGGGGTTGATCGCCAGTTGCACGCTCAGCGTCCTGACGCTGGGTAAAAGCTGGCCAGGGATCAGCACACCGTCGGCCACAGCAAACTTAACTTGCCGCACGATCTGTTCGTAGATCGCGATGCCATTGTTGGGATCGATCGAGAAAAACATGAATAAACACCCGTTGCTAGAGTACGCGACTAGTGCACTAGTCAAGTATTACACTAGATCGGTCGCAAAACAAGAGACAAACAGGTGCTTTTTGTTTTTTTTCGATGACGGGTTCTACTTCGTTAGATCAAAGGCGACTTTGTCGATCCGACCAGGAATCGGAAATGAACCTTTGTCTTTGTACGCCAGAGAAATCGGTGTGATCGAATCCGATTTATTCCAGAGGTCTACTTGGTGTGTAGAAAAAAATCTCCCCTAAGCGACTCCCAAGTCGGATTCCAAGGCTCGAGTCGCTTCAAAAAACACAATCAAACCTCCCATCTTTTTGCCCTCCCATCTTTCTACCCTCCCATCTTTTTGCCCTCCCATCTTTTTGCCCTCCCATCTTTTTGCCCTCCATCTTTTTGCCCCCCCATCTTTTTGCCCTCCCTCCTTTTGCCCTCCTTCTCTTTTCCCTCCTCTCTTTTTGCCCTCCCACTGTTCTTCCATCCCACCTTTTTTCC